>JAANMY010000044.1_pt1 | contig 136655 bp, 106 predicted proteins | sample 7279691 | NCBI WGS metagenome assembly JAANMY01 (sample SAMN14094543, study PRJNA606508) | bioreactor metagenome | isolation source: A lab-scale SPAN reactor treating ammonium-rich wastewater day 388 | place: Ireland: Galway | collected 2018-02-07
CTTGACGATGGTTACTCGACCCGTGCTATAGCCAACACCGTCTCGGGCCCTGGGTCATCCCGTGAGAATCGGGGTGGGTCATCCTCGTGAGAAGTGACAATCTCGCACACATGGCAAAGCTGAGTCAGGCGACTGCCTCCGGCACGGACAAATCCGAGCAGTAACCCCTTTGCGAGAGAACTCGTAACGGATTACATCCAGACAATGCGTGAAGCACGAGTTCTCTTCATTACCGGCAAAGGCGGCGTTGGCAAAACGACGATATCCGCCGCACTCGGGCTACACGCCGCCCAACAGGGGCAGCGGACACTGATTATCGAAACCGCAGCAGACGGCAGTCTGGCGCAGATCTTCGGCCAGCGGCGTCTCGGAACAACACCGCGCCAGCTACAGGACGACCTGTTCGGTGTACAGACGGATACTCGCGATCTCGTCGAAGATTACTTCTCACGCCTGCTACGCGTGAAGTGGCTGGCAGATCGACTCTTGTCCAGTTCGACCTTCAGCGCGCTCATGGCAGCAGCCCCGGGACTTGCAGAATTTCTCCTTCTCGAACGGATTCTGAATTGGGTGGAGCCAGGCTTCATGAGCCGGCGGCGCCGTTATGACATGGTGATCATCGACGGCCCGGCTACGGGCCACGCCGTCAAGTTGCTGCGGACACCACGCAATCTGGCAACGATGGTACCCGCGGGGCCCTTGGGGAAAGCAGCACGGCGGCTCCTGTCTCTCCTCGGAGACCGGCGGCGAACGGCAGTCGTTCTGGTCAGTCTCGCCGAGGAAATGGTTGTCCGGGAGACGATCGAGGCACACGAAATGTTGACCGATGATCTGATCCTTCGCGTGGCACGCCCCATCGTCAATCGAGTCTTTCCGCGTAACTTCTCGAGCAGCGAAGCCGCGCAGGTTGGTGAGGAAAAGGGCGGTGGTCCGCTCTACGAAGCCGCCCGCTTCGCCATCGACACACGGAGGGAGGCTGAACGTCACGTCGGCCATCTGCGAAGAGCACTGGGCGTGACACCGATCCTGCTACGGCAGGCCTTCACGCCGGAAATCCAGGCAGACGATCTCCGCAGTATGGGCCGGACCTTGAGTCGAGCATTCGAACGAGACGGAATTCTCTGAGGATGACAAAGATGGCCAGAACGGCAGACTCGGAGACGACGATCGACGACCTCTTGCAAAAAAGACTCATCGTATGCGTCGGCTGCGGCGGAGTGGGTAAGACGACCAGTGCGGCGGCGCTCGCGCTGGCAGGCGCTTTGCGAGGCCGGCAGACAGCCGTGATCACCGTCGATCCAGCGCGGCGTCTGAAAGATGCGCTTGGACTCGGGGGCCTTTCCGCCGATCCGCACCGCGTGGAGATCAATCATTCTGACAACATCCATTTCGACGCGTTGGCTCTCGATACCAAGCGAACGTTCGACGATCTGGTCCGCCGGTTCGCGGGCAGCGAGGCAGCCGCGGAACGGATCCTCCAAAACCGGCTCTACCACGAACTTTCCAATGAACTGGCCGGGTCAGCCGAGTACATGGCGATGGAAAAGCTGCACGAGTTGGCACATCTCCATCGTTATCAGCTCATCGTGGTCGACACACCGCCAAGCGCCCATATCCGAGACCTGCTGGCAGCACCCAATCGACTGCTGAGCTTATTGGCTACGCGGGCCGTCAGTGTCCTGAAATCTCCCGGGTCGATCCTTGGCCTGGGCGATTCTGCAGCGGCTCGGGTGGTGCTCTCCACCCTTCTGAACGCCTTGAAGAGTTGGACGGGACTCGATCTGCTGTCCGACCTGTCAGACTTCATTTCCGGTTTCGAACACATGCTCGACGGCTTTGCCCGACGAGCAGAAGAGGTCACCGAACTCCTGCACGCACCCAGTACGGCGTTCGTTCTTGTCACCTCGGCGGAACCGCGTACGGTGGAGACGACCATCGGCTTCCATGAAGAGCTTGCGGCAGGCAAATATCCCGTTGCAGGCATCATTGCCAATCGGGTCATCGAGCTACCCGCCATGAAGCCACCTGCCGACCTCGCGACACTCCCACCTCTTCAACGCAAACTCTGGCGGAACTACCGGGAATTGCGCGAACTGGCACGTCGCGATGAGATGGCACTGATGCGACTCCGCACGGAGACCGGTCTGCCGCTGCTGGCGACGGTGCGAGCAACCAACGATGCGCCCACCAGTATTGCAGGATTGAAGAAGTTCGCCGTTCAGCTCACCGGTCGAAAAAGCACCCGAGAAAAGGCGGCAAGCTAAACGTAACGAATGCATCACCGTGCGAATGGCTTCTGCCCTTCGCCGGTGCACGAGACAACAGGTTTCCCGGCACTCTACACACGAGATCCAAAACCTGTTCGAATCCCGGTTTTCTTTTACCGCCACCTGCCCGCAGGAATCATTTCCGAGCCTTGTCCGGCAGCGAGATAAAACTCAGCTTTCTAGGCCCGGGACGCACCCGACTTCTTCGGCGCAGTGGTTTTCGCGGCGAGCAGCCGGTCGAGCTTCATATTGAGATTTACCAGGCTGCCCTGGAGGTGCTCGACCTTGGTTCGCAGCTTGTCGAAATCGGCTCGCGAGGGCAGGTTCATGAGATGGAGGACCGTCTCCACGTTCTTATCGACCCGGCCCTTGGTCTTGACGGCGCGTTGCGCGACCTTCGATACCTGATCGGCAACACCTGGGCGACTCAACAGTTCTTCAATGACCTGTGTCACAGTGGCTCCGCCTTGTGCGACCAGCCACTCGACGACGTTCCTGGGGGCTTTCTGAGACTTGGCAGACATGGGCATTCCTTATAGTGACAGAACGGTGGGGGTCAACTGGTACAGGACGGACACTCTGCAATTCAGAAATGCCACGAGCACTGATCGGGACGGGTGCTGGTGGATGAATGCGTGGAGCGCAAATCCCATCAGCCATCGATGGCCGTGCCACGGCGGTCTGCCGATCGAGACATGACGTGAGCTGGACAACGTTTCTGGGATACGCCAGCGGGCTCTACCTCCTGGCCCCGCCGATGGATCCAGCAACGCTCGTCCGTACCGTCCTCCTCGTGCACATCCTCGACGGCATCATGTGCCGGGTCTTCGCCCACAATAACGGCTACCCGAAGAATCTCTGGATGATACTGGGTCTCGTGTTTGGCGTCTGGGCCGTTGCCATTCTCATCCTTCTCCCACGACGGCGCACCCACGAAGGACGCACGTGAAGAGACCCCCAGCCACCTGCTCCACGTAAGAGAAACGTGGAAGTTCGTCTCACCGCGAGGAGGCACGAGTTTCCCCCGCAGGTCGGGGCAGACTCTCAATCCTCAGCCACCACACTGGCCATGGCGACGGTACCCGAGTGACTGAGAGAGAGATGAATCCGCCGTACACCCAACTGCTGAGCCCGCCTGGCAGCGCGGCCGTGCAGCCGGACGGACGGCTCACCGTCACTCCGATGGACTTCAATCTCTCGCCACCCGCACGCACATCCAAGGGCTTTCATCACTGCCTCTTTCGCAGCAAAGCGTGCGGCAAAACTCTCGTAAGCGTTGTGCTGCCGCCGGCAATATTCCGATTCGATCGCCGTAAAGACACGTTCCCGGAACCGCTCACCCGTGCGCGGTCTCTCCAGTGCGATCCGGATACGCGCAATATCGACCACATCGATGCCATGTCCCAGGATCATATCGCCATCACACCTGTATCGTTCCCCTGCGTCAGTTGCAGCTCATGACCGCTCGTATCCGAAGCGGGAGCGGGCGATCAACCCATTACCCCGAAGACAATGAATTCGAACCCATGGATTCGTCACCGTCTGATTCGACACCGCACGGATACGCGTAGGATGCACATGCGGCACAACAATTCCCGCCGAGCCAAATTACCACGGCTATGACCCGGCAAAGAGCCGACTCATACACGGCTGGACCCCGGATCGCTCACGCGGTGACATCCTCCAGACTGAACCACTCGGACTGATCGTCATAGGCAAAGAGTTCGGCGTATCGCCCCCATTCGATAGCGGCATTCAATGTCTCCCGCGCATAATCCTCGCTGAGGTAATCTTCCAGTTCGGTCTCGAAGCGCACCCGTGGCGCCTGTTGATTGGGACGCGTCGCAAGAACATTTCGAATGTGTGCCACGAGCGGCACGCAATTCAGAAGATGCTCGGAAAACATCCGTTTACGCTCCTGCGTATCAGCCTCGGCATAATCCCGGCCTGCTTGCGTCAGGATGAGGTCTCCTTCAGCAAGTTCGGCAAATCCCAGCATGTGCAACACTTCGGCTGCCGGTAACAATTCATCGGCTTCAAGTTGTACATCCTCCGCAACCTCCGGCAGGTCCGCATGCCCTTCATAAGGGGCATCGGCAACCGTCTCGAGCAGTCCAGCCAGAACGTTCGTCGAAACATGCCGCAAATGCCGAGCCACAGGAGGGCTGAAGGGACGCGCCATCGCTGGAGGTCGTGCCGTCAACACCGTATAGATCTCCTCGACAACCTGACGGAACGCGGCCGACAGTCGATCCCGTGGATGTGACAGGTGGATCGGGATTTCGGCCTGGACACGCCCGGGATCGGCTGCCAGCACGACCACCCGATCACACAGGAAGACGGCCTCCTCGATGTTGTGGGTCACCATCAGGACGCCACGAATCGGCATTCGATCTTCAAGCCAAAGATCCAGGAAATCGCTACGCAACGTTTCTGCTGTGAGCACGTCGAGAGCCGAAAACGGTTCGTCCATGAGCAAAAGCGTTGGCTCGACGACGAGGGCTCGTGCAAAGCCAACCCGCTGGCGCATACCGCCCGAAAGCTCGCGCGGATAGGCCGTCTCAAAACCATCGAGACCTATGAGATCGATCGCAGCAAGAGCACGCCGGCTCGCTTCACGCGCGGGTACACCCAGAGCGTGCAGGCCCAGTTCCACGTTGCCGAGCACGGTGAGCCAGGGAAACAGGGCGAAGTTCTGGAAAACCATCGCAATGCCAGGGCTCGGTCCAGAGACCGGTGTCCCACGGTAGAGAACACGTCCTGCAGTCACCGGCATCAGCCCCGCAATGGCCCGCAGCAATGTCGACTTGCCAGAACCCGAGCGTCCCAACAGACCAACGATCTCTCCGGAACGTACGGAGAGACAGATATCGTCCAGGACTACCAGATCACCTGCAGCCTTCGGAAAGACTTTGCGAACACCTTCGACCTCGAGCACAGATTCTGTCTCCGGAGCCAAAACTTCTCCTCTCACACCTGAAATCGTCGCGACGTGGCATCGTACAGTGGCCGCCAGAACAATCGGTTGAAGATGACGACGAACAGACACATGACGATGACACCGAGCGCAATGCGTGAGTGATCTCCGGCCTCGGTATGAACGGTGATGTAAGCACCGAGCCCCCTTGCAACCAGAGAGGTTTCCCCCCAGTGCACCACCTCGGCTACGATGCTGGCATTCCAGGCGCCGCCCCAGGCGGTGAGCGCGCCGGTGATGACATAGGGAAACACGGCTGGCAGCATCACCCTGCGCCACCACAGCCACCCGCGCACATGGAAACTCTGTGCGGCCTCGACGAGATCGTGCGGAACCGCGCTTGCGCCCGCAATCACATTGAAAAGGATGTACCACTGCGCGCCAAGCAACATGAGAGGACTCAGCCAAATCTCAGGATTGAGTTGCAGTTGCACGATGGCAACGACAGCAAGCGGAAAGAGCAGGTTGGCGGGAAAGGCGGCAAGAAACTGTGCCGCTGGCTGCAACCGTTCGGCCAGGCGCGGGCGCAAGCCGATCAGGATGCCAAGCGGCACCCACACCACCAACGCGAAAACCATCAGGGCAGCAACCCGTAACAAAGTGAATAATCCCAGTAGCGACACGTGGAGGATTTCAGCCGTACCGGTTTCACGCAAAATCGAGAAGGTGAGTCCGGCTCCTACCAGACCGAGAACAACCAGGGCGGAATGGTAGAGCGCATCTCCAACCCGGGCCCTCTTCAGGAATGAGAGAGGCAGAATGCGCCTCCGAAACCTGGGACGCCACATGGCGATCGCGTGCGCGCAATATTGCAAAGGCGCGCCCATGCTGCGCATCAACCGTGTGCGGTGGAACAGCACCAGCAACCAACTGCGTGGCGTCTCCACCGCGGCTGTCTCTCCCATGCGAAATTTGTCCGACCACGCCACGAGAGGCCGAAACATGAGTTGGTCGTAGGAACCGATGACAAGTAGCATGGCACCGAGCGCCATCCCGATGGAAGCAAGATCACGTTCCGCAATCGCCAAACCGACATAAGACCCGATGCCGGGTAGAGCGATGGTGTGCGGACCAACCGTGATCGCTTCTGCCGCAACCACGAAAAACCAGCCGCCCGACATCGACATCATCATGTTCCATACCAGTCCGGGCATCGCAAACGGCACTTCGAGACGCCAAAAACGCTGCCAGGCAGAGAGATGGAACGAGTGTGCGGCTTCTTGCAGATCCTGCGGTACAGTCCGTAGCGACTGATAGAGGCTGAAGGTCATGTTCCAGACCTGGCTGGTGAAAATTGCAAAGATTGCCGCCAATTCCGGGCCCAGCACCGAACCCGGGAAGAGACTCAGAAAAAACAGAACGGTGAAAGATAGATACCCGAGCACTGGCACAGATTGCAGGATATCGAGGAGTGGAATGAGTATTCTCTCCGCACGCTGGTTCTTGGCCGCCAGTGTGCCGATGCTGAAGGTGAAGGCGAGAGACAGCACCAGTGCTGCGAACATACGAACGACGGTCCGCACGGCATATACAGGTAGAAACACAGGATCGAGTGTGATGGGGCTCGCCTCGAGTGTCTCCAGCGGCAGGTGCATTCCGCGTACTGCGATCAGGATCAACGCAAGGAGACCGAAGACCATCGAACCCGCAACGATGTCCCAGCGGTTGGGACGTGCAAGCCAGACCGGTAGGGGTGGGAAGCGACGATTCAATGGTCGTACTCCCAGAAAACTCGTATTTTAGAGTTCGAGATCCCGGTCACCGAAGATCGGTCCGGGCCACGATTCCGCATCGGTATGGAGCTCCATACCACAGCCAATCGACGAACGATTTCGTTTGGCCTCGAAATAGTGGGGCAGCATTTCTCAACACGCCGCACACGTAACACACGTGGTGGTATCGCAGGGTGGCGTTTGGCGTGATTGCATCGCCTTGCGTCGCTCGACCCAAAGATACGATTTTTTGATGCGATGATCGATGAAGTCCCAGGGAAACCGTTCGTCCTCCGAGTATTCGCGATGTACATACGCCTCCGGAGGAGGAAGGTCACCCAGCCCGGTACGCTGCCATTTCCGGATCACACCCCAACGGTCGCCATCCGCTTCATGAACGGCACGCAAAAAGTGCGAAATACGCCGGTCACCGCGCGAGAGAAGAGTCTGGAAAAAACCGTCTCTTGGGGAAGCTACTTCAAGCGCTGTATTGGGGATCCGGCTCATCAGCCGTCGAAGACGAGCGAACTTGCTTTTCAATTCAGGAATCGGACGCATCGGCTCCCATTGGAATGGGGTCCATGGTTTCGGGACGAAGGGATTCACCGAAACCGTGATACGCGAAATACGCGATCGATCCTTCCCTGCGGAACCAAGCCGTTCCCGCAAACGAGACGTCAGGTCGACGATCGCATCGATGTCCACATCCTGTTCGGTGGGAAGACCAACCATGAAATAGAGTTTGAGGTCAGGGACTCCTTCTCCGACGAGCAGATCGGCGGCACGCAGAATATCGTTCTCGGTGAGGTTCTTGTTGATCACCTGGCGTAAACGTTCAGAACCCGCCTCAGGAGCAATCGTCACACTGCGATTACGCCCGGCACGCAACGCCTGTGCCAACCGTGGAGTTACGCAGTCTGCTTTGAGAGAGGATGGAGACAAGCGCCCACCCGCAGAGGCTGCCATTTCCGAGAGAATATCGACTCCCGGAACACTGGCCATTTCGGCGCCGATCAGACCGATCGTCTGACGTTCTCCCAACGCCTGTGCGACAGTCGTCTGAAGTGTTTCGGTTCCCCGTGTCCGGATCGGCCGGTACATGTACCCGGCGGCACAAAAGCGACAGCCCCACTGGCAGCCGCGACTCGCTTCGACAAGCATCATGTCACCGAATACGGCTTCATCAGAGATGATACGTGTCGCAGTCGGATACCGGTTCAAGTCCCAGATGAGACGCCGTTCGATGGTGTCCGGCCCAGGGCCGATGTTGTGGAATTCGCGAGTGTGAGGCCCTTCGTACACCGGTTCATAGTGCGACGGTGTGTAGGCACCCCTGACACGGACTGCTGTCTCCCGTAGCAATGTGTCGCGGTCGGCAAGCCCCACATCAACCACGACATCGAGGAACTCCGGCAGCATCTCCTCCGCTTCGCCGATGAGAAAGACATCGATGAGATTTGCCAGCGGCTCCGGATTGAGAAAGACCGCTGGGCCACCCGCGATCACGAGAGGGTGACCGTTTCGTTCACTCGCAACGAGAGGAACGCCGATGAGGTCGAGTAGTCTTGCTACGTGCCAATAGTCGGTCTCGAAGGAAATCGAGAATGCGACAATGTCGAAGTTCTGCACCCTTGCAAACGTTTCCAGGCTACGCAGGTCCCCACGCTGTACCTGTGCCAGCTCGTCATCATCCGGCAGGAAGGCACGTTCGCAAACGACACTGGGATGGCGGTCAAAGATTTCGTAAACGGCATGAAAGCCGAGATTGCCCATGCCGACGGCGTAGCGATTCGGATAGACCAGACAGACGCGCAGATCGCCCGCCTGCTTCCTGGGGAACAGGACCTTCTCCCGGCTCCGTCGCTCTCGAGCCCGTTCTTCGACTGACCATGCAGACACATCTCACCCTGGGGCAAAGCTATAGCGGCGAGGCGGAAGGGAGCAAATCTCGCGGACCAAGCAGGACACCTGCGCCTCACGCGTGCTGCCCCGCCAACAGGCCCGTTCTTGGATTCATCCTGAAAACGCCGCTTCAGGATGGCTCGGAGGACGGCCCTCCCCGGGCACTTCCTGTTACGCAACACACGGGAAACATTCCGTTGGGCCGCCCGCGAAGAAACACCAGACCGGGAGAGACGGGGCGGCAGACTGCACAGACAGTCCACGAGGTACGCCGTGGGTCCGGGCACGGCCCTCGCGCTGCTTGCAAGCTGGGAGAGCAAGAGGTGCGCAGAAAGCCTCGATCCGTAACGACGCAGGACCGGGCACGATGCACCGGTCCTGCGTACTCGTCAAATGACAACTCCGTTATCAGCCGGCACTGCGCCGTAGGAAGGCAGGGATATCGAGTTGTTCCTCAGAGTCTTCGGAGAGAGTGAAATCCGCCGGCGGCGTTTTCTCTTTGAGAGGTTCGTGCGATTCCGTACTTGCCTTGGAGCGCTGCCAGGTCGGCGAATCTCCGTCGTCGATGATGGTCCCGAGAAACACCCTTTTTCGCGCCGGCGCGTCCTTGTCACGTTGAATGACTCGAGCAATCACGGGCTGGGCCTGAGCTGGCGGCAGCGGAAAAATCTCGGGGGCAATCGAGGGCTGCGGTGCCGACTCCAGGATCGGCAAAGGTGCAATCTCCGGCTTCGCTTCCCCGAAACCAGTGGCGATCACGGTCAGACGGATTTCGTCGCCCATCCGTTCGTCGATCACCGCACCGAAAATGATGTTCGCATCCTCGTGTGCCTCTTGTTGGATCAGGGATGCCGCCTCGTTGACTTCGTGGAGAGACAGGGTGTGGCTGCCTGTGATGTTGATCAGCACGCCGCGTGCACCCTGGATGGAGATATCTTCCAGTAACGGGCTGGAAATTGCCTTTTCGGCTGCCTCCGTGGCACGTTTATCGCCACTGGCAACACCCGCACCCATCATGGCCATACCCATCTCGGACATGATGGTGCGCACATCGGCGAAATCGAGGTTGATGAGTCCATTCACGGTAATCAGGTCGGAGATGCCACGCACCGCTTGCAGGAGGATATCATCGGCACGGCGGAAGGCATCGAGCAGGGACGTGTCACGAGTGGCAATGGAGAGAAGCCTCTCGTTGGGAATGACGATCAGGGTATCAACGGCATCCTTGAGGGCTCGCATCCCCTCTTCGGCCTGCCGCATCCGCTTTTTCGCTTCGAACACGAAGGGCTTGGTGACCACGGCAACGGTCAAAGCACCCAGGTCCTTGGCGATACGCGCCACCACGGGAGCGCCCCCCGTACCGGTGCCACCGCCCATCCCAGCGGTAATGAAAACCATGTCGGCACCGATGAGCTGGTCGCGCACCAGATCAAGGTCTTCGAGTGCCGCTTCGCGACCAATATCCGGGTTCGCACCGGCACCGAGACCTTTCGTGAGTTGTGCACCCAGTTGCAGCTTGATCGGCGCCAGATTCATACCGAGCGCTTGCATGTCGGTATTGGCGGCGATGAATTCCACGCCCGAGAGCCCCGAAGCAATCATGGTATTCACCGCATTTCCGCCACCACCGCCGATTCCGATGACCTTGATACGAGCCCCCGCAACCCCAGTATTCCCAACCAACTCGATCATCAGCCCTCTCCTCCTAGCCTCGGTGCTTCTTATGCCTTATCGAATAGAACGTCAAAGGTTGATTTTCTCTTGCGCGATGCGTCATTCAAAAAATGCTTCCATCAAACCACGGATACGGCTTCGCACGCGCCCGAACAGCCTCGCCTCCTCGGACCGGGCTGACACGTAGTCGCGCGGCTGCAACCCATACCGCAGAAGACCCACGGCCGCCGCGAAGCGGGGATTGTTCGTTTCCGTTGCCGCCGAACCGCTGTGCTCCGTCTCGCCTGTCACGGGAGTTCCCAACCTGACCGGCGCCTGGAACACCTGTTCGGCAAGGGCCACTGTACCATCGAGAAGGACAGTGCCACCGGTCAGCACGATCCCAGAACCCAGGTTTTCGTCGAATCCACACTTGACGATCTGGCGTCTGGCGAGGGTGAAGATCTCCTCCATGCGCGCCTCGATCACCTGGGCCAGCAGATGCCGCGCAAGCAGACGCGGCGGCCGGCCGCCAACCGTCGGTACTTCCACCGTCTGATCGCGACTCACGAGCCGAGCCAGGGCGGAACCATTTCGCACCTTGAGTAATTCCGCGTCACGGAATGGTGTCTGCAATCCAGCGGCGACGTCACTGGAGACGTGATTGCCACCAATGGGTAACACAGCGGTGTGTTTCAGCGCACCGCGGTGAAACACGAGAACATCACTCGTGCCGGCCCCCACATCGACGAGAGCCACACCGAGTTCCTTCTCCTCCGGCATGAGGACTGCTTCGGCAGCCGCCAGTGGCTCGAGCACCAGGTCGACAACAGACAAGCCGCTTCTCTGGCAGCACTTCACCACGTTTTGTGCTGGCGGTTTGGCCGTGGTCACGACATGCACATGCGATTCGAGGCGAAGACCCGACATGCCAACGGGCACCTTGATACCGTCCTGCGAATCGAGCACGAAGTCCTGCGGCAACACATGGAGGATATCGTGGTCCGCCGGCAGGGGGACGGTCCGTGCAGCGTCGAGAACCCGGTCGACATCGGCCTGCGTCACCTCGTGGTTGCGCAGCGCAATGGCGCCATGGCTATTGAAGCCGCGGATATGTCCGCCGCCGACATCGGCAAACACGCTGTGGATTTCACAACCAGCGGTCAACTCGGCTTCTTTGACGGCTTGCTCGATGGCCTGGACGGTGGCATCGATGTTCACCACCACACCCTTGCGCAAGCCGTCCTCCGCGGGCGCATAGCCGAGGCCGACGACACTCACAGTAGCGTCGACGACATCGCCCACTACGACGACAACTTTCGAGGTGCCGATATCCAGCCCCACCAGAAGCTCCGACCTCTTCGCCATCCCAGCTTGCCGCTCCGTGTCTCGATGGTAGTTCCGAGTGATGTCTCCCTACCACATCCGGCCGCCATGAGCACCCCTGCCAGGCGGCTCTGGCCTGTTTTTCAGATACGAATACCCTTTTTCCCCGGCCTGGCAGCCGGCGCGCTCGTCTCCTCTCGCACCTGGACGACGGCGATTCCCCGGTAGGAGACATCGATCCTCGCCAGACGTGGGAGTTGCCCCTGCCAGGCAGCCAGAACTCGCCCTGAACTTCGTAATTTCTCTCGCCACTGCCCCCAGCCCAGGACGACGGGCACTCGTGTCTTCAACGGGAACAGAGTAAGGCCTCGCTCCCGATCAACTCGAATTTCCGAGATCTCGTCGAAACACCGGAGCCGTTCGCAGGCATGCAGCAGTTGCATGGCACGGTGCAAACCCACGGTAACGAAGCCTTTTGCCTGCGGTGTATCGAGCCCGCTGACGATGGGGAAATCACGGTTGTCCGTGTCTTTCAGCAAACCAAGGATGCGGCCACTCCGATCGACGTAGCTCAGTTTTGTGTCGAGCGATACAATCGCCACAGGCGTCCGCTCGCGCACGCGAATCGCAACAAAGCGCGGAAATTCACGTTTGACGAAGGCACGCTCCACCCAGGGATTCGCTTCGAGTCGTTCACGCAAAACGATAGGGCTGGCATCCCACACACTGCCACCGTCACGAACCCCCGCAGTGGCAAGGATTTCCTCTCGTGAAAGGCGCCGATTCCCGTTCACCTCGACCTGCGTCACAGCAAAGTACGGATGTTTACGAACCATCTCCCATGCCGGCGGGGCACCCCACCAGCAGGCTGCTGCCAGACCGAGGCCACACGCCGCAGCAACGAGACTCCGGGGTCTCACCACGGTTGAACGGGGCTGTCCGGAACGCCAGCCCAGAAACCGCGGCGGATCATTGAAACGGCGATTACGCATCCTCCCACTCCCCCACCAATCGCACTTCCGGCTCGATCCGCACGCCGAAATGCTCCCACACCTTCTGCGCCGCCTCATTCATGAGAAACCTCACGTCCGCAGCCCGGGCAGCTCCCAGATTGACGATGAAATTGGCGTGTCGTTCCGAAAACATCGCATCCCCGTAACGGCGACCTTTGCAGCCCACCGCCTCGATCAGACGGCCGGCAAAGTGGCCCGGCGGATTCTTGAAGACGGAGCCGGCATTTGGATAGCCACGCGGTTGGTGCATTTCACGACGTCGTTTCGCCTCATCACGGCGGTCCTGGATCGTCGTGCGGACACCGCGTTGCAAATCGAATTCCAGACCGGTCACGATGAAGCCCGGGTCCAGATCGAAACGACGATAGGAAAACCGGAGATGGCTGCGTGGCACGCGGCGTTCCCTGCCCTCAGGATCAATTCCCGTGATCGCGCTCAGGACGTCAGAGATCTCACTCCCAAAGGCACCGGCGTTCATCCGCAATCCGCCTCCGAGCGTGCCGGGTATTCCTTCGGCAAACTCGAGTCCGGTGAGATCTCGCTCGATGGACTGGGTAACGAGTTTCTTGAACGGTACCGCGGCTCCCGCGATAGCCCGTTCACCGCTGCCGATTGTTGTCCAGCGTAACACGGCAAAGGGGCGGCCGAGACGCAGGACGATCCCACGAACGCCCCGATCGCTGACCAGTACGTTCGTGCCGCCACCCAGGACGTACAGAGGCAGACCGCTCTCCCTGGACAATTCCTGCGCCGCCTGAATATCGGCCGTATGCTCGCACTCGATCCACACGTCCGCGGGACCACCGATGCGGAACGAGGTGTGGCGACTCAACGGTTCGTCAAAACGGACACGCTCGCCGAACCGGTTGCGTAGCATCTGGCGGTCCACTCTCAGCTTGCCTCCTCACTGGACGGTGAATGCGGGTTGGGTTCCCGAGAGAGTGCACATCATCATCTCTCCCACCTCGTGAATACTTCCGGCGCCAAGAACGACGACGAGATCACCCGGACGCAGAACGGTCTGGGCCTCACCTGCCAGGTCGCTCCAGTCCGGAACGTAACTGACGTCCAGGTGGCCGCGCCGTTTCAATGCCAGGTAGAGAACTTCGCCGGTCACCCCCTCGATGGGGTCCTCACCCGCGGGATAGATCTCGGTAATGAAAAGTTTGTCGGCACAATCGAAGCAGGTGAGGAATTCTCCGAACAGATCCCGCGTCCGCGAGAAACGGTGGGGTTGGAAAAGCACCACGAGACGGCGGCCGAATCCTTCGCGGGCGGCGGCCAATGTTGCCCGGATTTCCGCCGGGTGGTGGCCGTAATCGCTGATGATCATGATTCCGTTGGTTTCGCCACAAATCTCGAAACGCCGGTGGATCCCGCCGAATTCTGCCAGGGCAGCCCGGACGGCATCGAACGGCACGCCAACCTCTGTTGCCACGGCGAGCGCCGCCAGGGCGTTCAACGCCTGGTGCCGGCCGGGCATCCGCACGCGCAGTTCCCCGAGGGGCTGGCCGGCGCGCTCCACCTGGAACGAGGTCTCCATCCCGCACACCGTCAGATCCCGGGCGACGTACTCGGCGTCGGGGCTCGTACCATAGGTGATGGCCCGTTTGCGTACCTGTGGCATGAGGCCGCGAACCGTCACATCATCGAGGCAGAGCACCGCTGCGCCGAAAAACGGGATGCGGTTTATGAACTCCAGATAGGCGCAGCGCACTCGTTCCATATCGCCGTAATAGTCGAGGTGTTCGGGATCAATGTTGGTGACAACCGCAATCGTGGGTGAGAGCAGAAGGAAGGTTCCATCGCTCTCGTCGGCTTCGGCCACCATGAGTTCGCCCTTGCCGAGCTGGGCATTGCTTCCCAGCGAGTAGACTTTGCCCCCGATCACGACACTCGGGTCCAGCCCGGCGCGGGTCAGCGTCGTCGCTATGAGGGAAGTGGTCGTCGTCTTGCCGTGTGTGCCAGCCACTGCGATGCCCCACTTCATCCGCATGAGTTCGGCAAGCATTTCGGCGCGCGGAATCACCGGAATCTTGAGGGCTCGCGCCTTGACGATTTCGGGATTCGAGAACTTCACGGCCGAGGAGATCACCACCACGTCCGTCTCGTCGGGCAATGCTTCGGCGCTATGGCCGTATGTGATCCGGGCTCCACATCGCACCAGTCGCCGGGTTGCCTCGCCTTCGTGGATGTCCGATCCACTGACGTGGTGTCCCAACGTGAGGAGCAATTCGGCGATGCCACTCATGCCGACACCACCGATGCCGACGAAATGGATGTTCCGGGTCCGTTGGTGCAGGGGGGTCATTGGCTTTCTCCCACGACTTGCCGGCACACTGCGAGGACACGATCTGCGGCTGCCGGGATCGCTTGTTTACCGGCTGCAGCACTCATCGCCGCGATCCGCTCCCGGTCCATTGCCAGTGAGCGGATGTGTGTGGCAAGTGTAGTTTCCGACAGCTCTCTGTCGAGAATCATTTCGGCGGCGCCCTGGCGGACCATTACTTCCGCGTTGGCGCGCTGGTGATCATCTGCGGCAAAGGGATAGGGAACGAGGATCGCGGCTTTCGAGAGGTTCGCCAACTCCGCAAGAGTCGTTGCGCCAGCGCGACAGACGATCAGGTTCGCCCGGCCATAGGCGCTTCCCATATCGTGGATGAACGCATTCACCTCCGCCTCCACTCCTGCTGCCCGATACGCCTCTCGCACCCAGTCTACGTCCGCCACACCTGTTTGATGAATGATCCTGAGCCCTGGAAATTCGGTGTTCAAGAGCGCTGCCGCACCTACCATGGCATGGTTGATCGAGCGCGCTCCCTGACTACCCCCAAATGCAAAGATGGTAAAGTGCCCCGGATCGGGCTTCTGGGATGTAGCGAGCGGCCGGACGGGATTGCCGGTATGGATCGCCTTACCGCGGGGGAAAAATCGGGCACTGTCCTCGAAGGTCGTACAGACACGTGCAGCAAGCCAGGCCAGAGTGCGATTTGCCATTCCGGGTTTCGCATTCTGTTCGAGCAACACACTCGGAATACCGCGCAACCATGCCGCCACGATGACGGGGGCGGACCCATACCCGCCGAGACCGAGCACCAGAGAGGGGCGTGGCTCGTTGAAACTGCGCCACACCGCCCAGACGGCGCGGGGCATCTGCGCCACAAAGGCCATCGCGGAGCGCAGGCCACCCCCGCGCAGGCCGCGGATCATCAGAGGCATGAACGGATAGGGGGTATCGGGAATCACGCGTGCCTCGATACCAAACGCGCTGCCGATGAATCGAACCGGCGCCTCTCCGCTTCGCGCCAGTGCATCTGCAACCGCCAGACCCGGAAAAAGGTGGCCGCCGGTCCCTCCTCCGGCAACGACCAACAGCATCATCAGCCCGTCGTCCGAGACAGTGCGCCCAGGATTCCGACCTGCACCATCGTGCCAATCAGAGAGGATCCGCCATAACTGAGAAACGGCAATGCGAGGCCTTTCGTCGGTAGTAATCCGATCACGACACCGATATTAACGACCGCTTCGAGGACGATCATGACCGTCAATCCGAACGCCAGATGACTGGCGAACGGGTCGGGATGCCGGACGGCGATACGGAAGCCACGTACTGCGAACAGGACAAAGAGTCCAAGGACCAACGCGGCGCCCAGCAGGCCAAGTTCCTCGCCGACCAGGGCAAAGATGAAATCAGTGTGTGCCTCGGGCAGAAAAAAGAGCTTCTGTTTGCTCTCTCCCAGCCCGACTCCCAGTACTCCACCGGACCCGAAGGCGATCAGCGATTGAACCAGTTGAAAGCCACACTCCCGGCTGTACGACCAGGGATCCACGAAACACAGCACCCGTTGCAGGCGATACGGCGCCTTGGCAATCTCGTACACCACCACTGGAGATGCCGCAGCCACGAGCAAACCCAGATGGAGGCTCCGTGCGCCCCCGATATGCAACATCATCAGCATCACCAGGACCAGGATGGCTGCGGTGCCGAAGTCCGGCTGGCGCACGATCATCAAAACAATGGCCCCGACAACGACCAGATGCGGCAGCAATCCAGCAGCGAAACGGGACATACGGGCCGACTTCCGGGTGATCGAACGCGCCAGATAGAGAACGATGGCGATCTTCACGAATTCGGCTGGCTGAAAACTCAGAACTCCCAGATTGATCCAACGGCGAGCCCCTCCCCGAACAACGCCAATCCCGGGAATCATCACAGCAATGAGCATCAGGACACAAACGAAAAGGATCCAATACGCGTAGCGTTCGAACAGTTCGATCCGTACGCGCGATACGATACCGCCCGCACCCAGACCGACCGCCAGGTAGAAGCAATGACGCCGGAAAAACAGAAACGGATCCTGGTAGTTCGCTTGCGCGTAGAAATAGCTGGCATTGAAGACCATGACGACACCGAGGCCCACCAGCATGGCCACGGCGACCAGTAACTGCCAATCGGGACGATGTGGCCGGGGCATCAGCACCTGACGCTTCCAGCCGACCATGACAGGAAACACGCGTGCGGCACTCATAAGGACTCCACCACCTCGCGGAAGCGGCGACCCCGGGCAGAATAGTCAGTGAATTCATCGAAACTGGCACAACCGGGAGAAAGCAGGACGACATCGCCTTCCACGGCCAGATCGGCCGCCGCCCGGACCGCATCGGCCAGCGAGCGCACCTGCGTATGAGGGAGAGTGCCGAGCTGAGCGGCCAGTTTGTCACCGGCAGCGCCAAACAAGACGATATGTTTCAGCCGTCGCTGGAAAAGCGGCAGCAGAGGACGGAAATCGCTGCCCTTGTCGTATCCGCCAGCGAGCAGGATTACCGGATTGGCAAAACTTGCCACTGATTTCTCCAGCGCGCCGACGTTGGTGCCCTTGGAGTCGTCGAAGAAACACACCCCAGCCTTCTCCCGCACCAGTTCGAGGCGATGAGGCAGATTCTGCGCGGTCCGTAAACCCTGATGAATGGCGGCATCCGGGATGCCCCAGCCCACTGCGGCCGTGACGGCCGCCAGCATGTTTTCGCGGTTGTGTTCCCCCGTCAGAGGCAGGCCTGCCAGTGGGATGCGCAGCGGCGTCGATGTTCGTCCCGAACAGACCAGCGTATCCCTATCGATGTAGGCGCCGAACTCTACCCGGTCACGACCGAAGGAGATGACCTTTGATCGAATCGAATGGCGCTGTTCCCAGACCCATGGATCGTCTCGATTCAGCACAGCGATATCGTCGGCTTTCTGCGCAGAAAAAATCCGCATCTTGGCCGATCCGTACGCATCGAGGCTGGGATATCGATCGAGGTGGTCGGGCGTGAGATTCAACAGGACGGCTACGCGTGGGCGGAATTGCTCCACCCATTCGAGTTGGAAACTCGATACCTCGACGACAGCCGCATCGAGGTGGCCTTGCTCCGTTGCCTCGATCAGGGGTGTTCCGAGATTTCCGCCTACGAACACACGCAACCCCGCTGCTCCCAGCATGGCTCCCAGAAGGGTAGTCGTGGTGCTCTTCCCATTCGTCCCCGTGATGGCGAGGATCGGGCAACTCAGCAGGCGGAAAGCGAGTTCCAGTTCGCTCCAGACGGGCACGGCCCGCCGCACCGCTGCCCGCAGCAGCACATGATCCATCGGAATCCCCGGGCTGGTCACCACGAGGTCGATTCCTCCCAGGAGGGCGACATCCGTATCATCCGCGCACCGTTCGACGGCGGTGGGCAGGTGCAGCCGTTCGAGCGCGTCACGGGACCGGTCAACGAGGATCACGCGCACGCCACGGCGCTCCAGGACGCCAGCCGTGCTGACACCGGTCCGGCCGGCTCCCAGCACAAGGATCTTACGGCTTGAGATCCGTGGATTCATCGCAACTTCAAGGTGCTCAGGGCCAGTAGCGCGCAGATCACCGAGACGATCCAGAAGCGCACGATGATCCGGGGCTCAGGCCATCCCTGCATCTCAAAATGGTGGTGGATGGGCGCCATACGAAAAATACGTTTGTGGCGCAGCTTGAACGACGCAACCTGAAAAATGACCGAGAGGGCTTCTACCACGAACACGCCACCCGCCACGGCCAGGACGATCTCCTGCTTCGTTATGAGGGACACCAGGGCCAGGGCTGCCCCCAGGGGGAGCGAGCCAACATCGCCCATGAACATTTTGGCCGGATAGGCGTTGAACCAGAGAAATCCCAAGCCGGCACAGACGAGGGCAGAACAGAAGATGCTCAGCTCCGCCGCTCCGGCGACATGGGGGATTTGCAGATAGTCGGCCAGACGCACGCTGCCTGTCACATAAGAGAGGACGCCATAGGTGAAGGCTACGGTCATCACGGGCCCGATCGCCAGACCGTCCAATCCGTCCGTAAGATTCACCGCATTGGAGGCACCGACGATGAGAACCGCTCCGAAGGGAATATACCACCACCCCAGTTCAGGGTGGATGTCCTTGAAGAATGGGAAATAGAGAGAACTGGTGAAGCCGGGACGTACGTAGAGAATCGAGACGGCGATGAGAGAGAGGACGAATTGAGCCGCCAGTTTCTCGCGACCGGTAAGTCCTCGCGCGTTGCCACGGCGCAGCTTGCTGTAGTCGTCGACGAACCCGACCACTCCGAAACAGAATGTCACCACCACCGTCAGCCATACGTAAAAATTCGTCAGATCAGAGAGCAGCAACGTCGAGAAAATCAGGGAGAACAAAATGAGCGTCCCCCCCATGGTAGGGGTGCCCGCCTTCGACAGATGGCTCTGTGGCCCATCGAGCCGGATCGTCTGGCCGATCTGGTTCGCCTGCAGGCGATCGATCACCCAGGGGCCAAGGACGAAGGAAACCACCAGCGCGGTCAATGCGGCAATCAGCGAACGGAATGTGATGTAGCGAAAGACGTTGAAAACGGAGTGCGTGGTATGCAGCGGATACAGCAGATGGTAGAGCATCAGTGTGGCATCCCGGCGTTTTCGAGGAGTCGTACGACTTCGTCCATCCGCATACCATGCGAACCCTTGACGAGGATCGTGTCACCGGGGCGCCAGCGTTGCCGGACCGCTTCGGCCGCCGCGGCGTGCGAAGCGCAGTAGACGATGCGTTCCTCTGGAAAGCCGGCCTCTCTCGCACCTTCGGCAGCGGCTTGCATATCCTGTCCCATGAGAATCAAGTACCCAATTCCGAGAGCCGCGGCACGCTCACCAATCTTATGGTGAGCGCGCCGGCTCTCGACGCCCAGCTCCCGCATGTCCCCCAACACCACCACCGACCGCCCACCACAACGCTGTAACGTTGTCATGGCGGCCTCCACGCTGGACGGATTCGCATTGTAGGCGTCGTTGATCAGGGTAATTCCATTGTCGAGGCGCACCACCTCCATCCGCATCGACATCCCCACGGTGCGCTCAAGACCGCAAGCGATCGCCTCCAAGCGAAATCCCAGGGCATACCCAAGCGCCGCTGCGGCAAGCGCGTTGGATACATTGTGAACTCCGACCAGACGCAGGTGCACACCAGTTCGCCTGCCGGCCATCTCCAGATCGAAAGCAATTCCGTCAAAACCAAAATCCCGTACGTGCCGGGCACGCACATCCCCATCGACTCCGTAGGTGACGCGCCGGCCAGAAAAGCCCTCACTCACCCTACGGACCCATTCGTCATCGAGATTGATTGCAAGAACGGCGTCTCCCGACAGGCCAGCGACGAGTTCCCCTTTGGCACGGGCCACACCGGCAATCGTACCGCTACAGCCCTCTGCATGTGCCAGACCGATATTGGTGATGACACCCACGTCTGGCTGCGCAATTTGTGTCAGCCGCGCGATCTCTCCCGGCCGATTCATACCCATTTCGAGAACCGCCACTCTCTCCCGGCCCGTGGTGCGCAACAACGTCAAAGGGAGGCCGATCAGGTTGTTGAGATTTCCTTCGGTGGCAAGCACGGCATCGGATGTGGCAAATTCCTCTGCGCAGATATTTGCCGTCATCTCCTTTGTCGTGCTCTTGCCCGAGCTACCGGTAATGGCGGCAACCCGCATCCCCGTCTGGCGCCGTGTCCATGCCGCAAGCTGCCCGAGGGCAAACAGGGTATCCTCGACTACGATGAGTTGCGTTGTGGGCACATCGGGTATGGGCTGACTCACCACTGCCGCGAGGCTCCCCTGCGCCAACGCCCGTGCCACGTAGGAGTGACCATCGTGATTCTCACCCTTCAAGGCCACGAACAGGGATTGGGGAAGGACCTGCCGGGAATCGATGGTCACCGATGTGAACACGACGTCCCGAGGAAGCTGGGTACGTACACCCAAAGCGAGTTGCAGATCCGCGGCGCTCCAGGACATGCGCGGCATCGAGGCGTGGTGCGGCTCTTCCTGCCAGGCCATGTTCATCCGGCCGCCGATCCCAGCCGCAGAAAGAGCGTGCGGCTGTCCGCGTTCGTTGCTCCGGGTGGAGGGTCCTGTGCGACGACGAAGCCAGATCCCTCGTAGCGCACTTCCCAGCCGGCACGTTGCGCCTGCCGGAAAGCCTCACGCATACTCAGACCGAGGAAACTCGGCATTCCTCCGGGCATACTCTCGCCCGTCCAGCTCGCCAGTTCCACCTTGCCGGCGGTGACATGCGGTTCTTCGGCTGGAACGGCTGGGGCGGTTTTGGCCATGCGAAGGCCCAGTCGATCGACTCCGAACTCTCCGATTCGACGGAACACCGGCGCCGCAACAAGCCCGCCATAGACAGCAGCGCGCGGCGTATCGATCACCACGAGAATGACGTAACGGGGCTTGTCGGCCGGCAGATATCCGATGAACGAAGCGATCCGGTCGCGGGACGAATACCGGCCAGTACGCGGGTCCACCTTCTGAGCCGTACCCGTCTTGCCGGCGACCGGGATCCCATCGATCTGCGCCTTGGTGCCAGTCCCGGACTCGACCACACCGCGCAACATGTCCGTTACCACGGCGGCCGTGGCAGCCGAGATCGGTTCCTGAACCACACGTGGTTCATTCTCCAGCAGAACGGTTCCATCGCTGGCAACGACGCGCCGCACCACATACGGGCGCATCAGCTTGCCGCCGTTGGCCAATGCGGCATAAGCCCGTACGAGCTGGATTGGGGTTACGACCACTCCCTGGCCGAAACTGGTAGTCGCAATGTTGATGCGTGCCCATTTCTGCCAGGGGCGAAGCCGGGCTGCTTTCTCGCCGGGGAGATCGACTTCGGTGACGGCATGGAGACCAAAGCCCTGCAAGGCGGCATACAGGCGTTGTGCGCCAAGGCGTTCTCCTACCTTGGCCGTACAGATGTTGCTCGAGTGTTTGATGACATCGGTAAAGCTGAGCCACCCATAGGGATCGTGATCGTGAATGACGTGTTTGCCGATCGCGTAATTACCTCTTTCACAATTCAACCGCTCATCGGGCCGCACCAGATGCGCCTCGATCGCGGACGCGGCAACCAGGGCCTTGAAGGTCGAGCCGGGTTCGAATGTGTCTGTAATGGCACGATTGCGGGCCGTCTCGCTGCTCGCCTGTTCCTTCTGACTTGGATCGAACGGCGGATACTGCGCCAGTGCCAGGATTTCTCCCGTCTGTGGGTCCATGACCACGGCTGTCCCGGCCACGGCACGATTATTCACCACGGCGGTGGCAAGTTCGGTTTCCGCAACCTGCTGCAAGGAGGCATCGATGGTAAGTTCGACTCTGGCGCCAAGATCACGAGGTTCGGCCGCTCCTTCCCTCTGGATGCGGCGACCACGGGCATCACGCTCGAAGAACCGGGGCGGCGGATCACGTCTCAATTCGTGGTCGTAGGATCGTTCAATGCCGCTCAGGCCTTGCAGATCGATCCCGACGGTTCCCACCAGTTGTCCGGCCAGACAGCCGCGTGGATAGACGCGACGCCGACTGGTGGAGATGCCAACGCCTTTGAGGTGAAGTGCCGCAATCTGCTCTGCCTGTTCGACCGTCGCATCGCGATGCAGCCAGACGAACCTGGCAGGCCCCTCCAGACGCGCCGCCAGGGCCGGCACCGGCATACCCATGGCCCGGGCCAATCGACCAAGATTTTCAGGTTGGAAAGAGCGCGGGCGCAGATAGATCGAAGCCGACTCTACGGTGCTGGCCAACAATTCGCCACGCCGATCCAGGATCGGGCCACGTTCGGACGGCAGGGCCACCTCTTCCCGATGCTGTTGCGCAGCCCGCCCTCGCAGATGGCCTGTCTGTAGGACGCAGAGCTGGATGGAACGGACGAAAGCCACACCGAACAAACACAAAAATACGCTGGCAACCGTGACCATCCGGATCTGGCGGGGGACGATTTTCACGGGAGAACCGCCTCCTGTCCTTTGTTCGGGCGCTGTAGGCCCAATCGACTCTGCGCCAAGGCTTCCAGGTTGACGGCGTTGTCGAAACGCGCTGCCTCCGCCTCAAGTTCACGCGACTCCTCGCGCAGGCGCTCCACCGCCTGGCGGGTGGCGTCGAATCGATAGCCGACTTCAGCGACCTTCAGCCGGAGCCAGACATACCCCAGCGCGACAAAAACGCATGCTCCGACGAGAAGGACCATCCAGATACCGAACGCCTGGCGCTCATGTGCATCCGCCAGCGCCATGCGGGTGCGTCTGGACCCCGGCGCCGATAAGACAACACGCTGGGAAGGAGTACGATCGATCGATAACGGAAGCACGCTCAGATCTCCAACTCGCCAAGCAACTCGGGACGTTCGGCAAACTCCCTGCCGGCCGCCTCGAAAACCTGTTTCCAGCTTTCCCGATCCCAGATGCGGAACTTGTCGATGGCGGAGGCGAAAACTGCCTCCTTTTTCAGACCGGCGAATTCACGCAGACCGGTCGGAAGAAGAATCCGTCCCTGCCTGTCGATCTCGCAATCATGGGCGCTCCCGACGTAGTAGGTAATGAATTTCAGAACCTGCGGATTGAACTGCGGTTTCTGGCGGAGCAGTTCTTCGAGGCGGACCCACGCGGCATAGGGGTAAACATCCAGACAAGGATGCCCCCCTATGCTGAAGTTCGTGATCACGACACGATCGTCGTTGGAAGCCTGGAGGAATTCGCGGAATCGCGCCGGAACACTGACGCGTCCCTTATCGTCGATCGTGTGCTCGAAAGTACCGCGGAACATAGAACCCCGCGTGGGACCGCTCCCCACCACATCCCACTTCTTCCCACCGCGGCGCCTTATATGTGAAGATCGTGGAACGTGTCAACAACAAAAGTCCAGGACAAAAGCAGGACGGCTCGCGGTAGGGTCGTCGGTCCTATCCCATCTTCAGGAGGTAGCACGCGCATCGGGCATGGAGGCTGTGGTGGAAAGTGGGATAGAAGGTGGGGGCGGAGGGGGTCTGTAAGCCGGATTCTGTCCCCCGGCCAACGCCGGGGCGGCAGCCATTCCTCTGGGACGGCCGTTACCGGCCGCCTCGAGCGACATACCCGAGGGGGCGCGGGCCACGCAACCCTCTGATTCGTCTTGCTCCGGGTGGGGTTTGCCGAGCAAGGCCATCACTGGCCCTGCTGATGCCGAGGCATCTTTTCACCGACTCCGCACGGCGAACCGTGTGGCCGTCTTTTTTCTGTGGCACTTTCCCTCGATCACTCGAGGCCGCCGTTAGCGGCCACCCTTGCCCTGGGGAGTCCGGACTTTCCTCCCGCGACAATGAATCGCGAGCGACTGCCCGACCCCCTCCGCTCGTGATGATTAGCGGGATCGCCGGTCAGGCGCCAGGCAATTCAGGCCGCCAGTAAAGAATGCGATGGCAGTTCGGGCACAGCCGGATATCGGTTGCGCGTTGCAACTCATTGAAAAACTGCGGTGGCAGATTCATGTGACAGCCAGAGCATGCGGCGTTGCGGACTTCGACAACGGCAAGTCCACCACGACGGGCGAAGATCTGTTCATATTTGCGCAACAGGTCTCCATCGAGGGACTCGGCCATGTTCTCACGCCGTTGCCGCGCCATTTCAAGCTCGGCACGGATGGCTTCGATCCTCCCCTGGTTCTCCTCGAGTAAGGTGATCGTCTGCGCTTCCAGCTCGGCCTGTGCACGCTCCGCTTCCGAGGCGCTCGCCTGCAGCCGATCACTCGCCTCCAGCAGCCGGAAGATCTCCTCCTCCATCTGCTGGTTCGCTTCCTTGCCCAACTCGATCTCACGCCGAAGCGCGGCAAGCTCTTTCTCGTTGCGCACACGATTCAGTCGCATGCGCCGGTCCTTCATCTTGCCCTCTTCATCCTGCAGTTGCGCCTCGAGCAGGCGACGGCGAGATTCGAGCGAATCGCGTTCCGCCAGCACGGCCTGCGTCGCTTCGCGCTGCGCAATCAGTTGCTTCTCCAGGGAAACGATATCGCTGCTCAGCGTCTCCAGGAGGCTCCCTTTCTCCCGGAGTTCCCGATCAACCATCTGCAATTCCGCGAGTTGAGAGAGGGCTGTCACGATCACTCGAGCACCTATGTTCCTTCCGTTGTCAAATCTGATGGGCCCACCAGGATTCGAACCTGGGACCTACCGGTTATGAGCCGGCGGCTCTGACCAGTCTGAGCTATGGGCCCGAAGCTCGTCGGTTTGTGAAACCGAAGAGCAGATGGCAACAATGCTGATTGAAATCAAGTTGAACGCCTCAAAATCCACCTGTGATTCATGCCGTAGGCGGTTCGGAACGGCGTCGCAGGTGATCACGCAGGATTTCGAGCGGAGCACTGCGACCACTCGCTTCGGCCTGTTGCACCTGAGTTCGCAGGGCCTGCAACTGGGTCCGCCGGTCACGTTCGACAATACGTTCAATACAGTCACGTGCGATTTCCATACGATTGCCATTTGCAACCGGCCCCTCGCCGAGCAGTCCCGCACGAATGTGCCGGCTCAAAACGGAAGGGAGTGTATCGAGGATCCCTTCGATGCTCTGGCCACTGCCCCATGAATCCACGATGCGCCGTGCAGCGGCGCTCAGCTCGGGACTGGCGAAACGGGAAAGGGTCCTGTTGTTTTCGACGAATTCCGCCACCTGCCGGTCCAGCGCCATAGCCTCCGCCAGTGTCAATTCCTCCGGCCGGTACGATTCGTTCGGCGCGGATTCATCCAGCGGCTGTTGGACGGCCTGCACCGCATCCGGCTGGCGCCGGTGACGGAACACATCCTCCCCCACACCGAGCATCTGCGCCGCCTTGTGTGCAAGGATACTGAACTGGGTCGCATCCTGGATTTTCGAAAGCACCTGCGCAATGGTGGCGGCTGCCTTCATCTTTTGCGGTACGGTTGCCGCGGGACCCGGATCGGCGCTTTGGAGGAAAAACTCGGCCAGTGGTACGGCATGAGTGATCAAGGTCAGCGTTGCTGTCGTGCCCAACTGGCGGACATACGTGTCAGGGTCGAAACCCTCTGGCAGAAAGGCTCCCAGTCCCCACACGTTCGTCTCGGCGCACACGGCAAAGGCCCGGACCGCAGCCTTTTGCCCGGCCGCATCCCCATCGAAAAATGCAACGACCTGGGGGGCGAAACGGCGAGCGAGACGCAGTTGTGTTGCTGTCAGCGCAGTTCCAAGCGTCGCAACGACATACGAGATCCCTGCCTGCGCCAGAGCCAACGCATCGATGTATCCCTCCACGATGACGACTCGCTCCTCCGCTCGGATCGACTGCCGCGCCTCATAGAGGCCGTAAAGCCCCTCCCCCTTGCGGAACAACGGAGATTCGGGGGAATTGAGATACTTCGGCTTCTGATCCCCCAATGCGCGACCGCCAAACCCGATGACACGTCCCCCGGCATCACGGATGGGGAAGGTGATCCGTCCCCAGAACCGGTCGTAGAAGGAACCATCCTGCCGGCGGCCCAGCAACCCCACCTGAATGGCGGGTTGAACCTCGATCCGGCGAGATGACAAGGCCCGCACCAACCCTCCCTCGGGTGGACAAAATCCAAGGCCATACTGTTCGATGATCGTTGGCGAGAGACCACGAGAATCGAGGTACTGCCGGGCCACGGACCCACGTGCCGATCGGAGAGCTGCGGCAAAGTACTCCTGAGCCGCCTGGTTGGCTGCAATCAGGGTCTGCCTGGGATCCGTCGCGGCCATTCTCTCCTTCGGGAGTTCCATTCCCGCTCGCTGCGCAAGCCGTTCGACGGCCTCCCGGAATTCCAGTCGGTCGGCGCGCATGAGGAACGTGAAGACGGTCCCGCCGGCTCCACAGCCAAAGCAGTGGAACAATCCGCGTTCCTCATTGACAGTGAAGGACGGTGACTTTTCCGCGTGAAACGGGCATAGCCCGGAATAATTCCGGCCGGTTTTCTTCAGTGTGACGTAGGCCGAGACGATCTCGACGATACTGATCCGCTGGCGGATCTGCTCGATTACATCGTCTGGAATCCGCCCCCGCACGCCACTACACCTTCCCACTCTGGGGGAAAATCTCCAGGCCGACTCGTAGGCGGTCCGAGGCCATATGCACAAGGATCCTGGCAAAGCGGGAGCCATCAATACGAACAGCCACGGGCGGTGCGAAGAGATAGAAAAACAACAGAAAGGCGGTACAGACCACAACGCCCTTCGCCCCTCCCGCCGCCACACCGAAGACACCACTCACGAGGCGGCCCATCTTCGATCGAACACTGCGCTCCAGCACATAACCGGCGACACCCAATATCGCCGACACTGCGCCAAAAATCAGGACGAAACCAACCGCTCGCTGAATCTCCGGAATGCCGGTCAGGCTGAATTCATCGGCGAAATGGCCGACCAGCGCCGGTGTGAATCGATAGGCCGCCAGGGATCCGCAGATCACTGCAGCCAACCCGAACACTTCACGAAAAAAACCGCGCCAGGCGCCGCGGATTCCCGCCAGCGCGACAAATGCAAAAAGGGCCAGGTCAATGGATGCAAAGCTCATCATCGACCGGGCCCTCCCATCTGCAAGTCAGTACCCGCTCCTCGCAACACGACGAAGATACCGCTTCTTCGCCGCAAGCGCTTTCTTCTTTTTTTTGACACTTGGTTTCTCGTAGTGTTCGCGCTTGCGTAACTCCGAAAGGATGCCGGCTTTCTCGCACTGCTTTTTGAAACGTCGGATGGCACTTTCAATGGGTTCGTTTTCTTTGACCCGAACTCCGGCCATGAAGGTTCACCCCCTCCCGCCTTTGGATGCCTTGGAATCGTTTGTGATGGTTCGATGCAGGACCGGCAGACCCTAGTGATTCTCCTCTCCTGGATCAAGGTGTCGGCCACGGCACACACGGTCATTTGAGTGCCATCAAACGTTCGGGGTGATCGCTGATGATGCCATCGACCTGCAGGTCGAGCAGCTCGCGCATGCTTTCCACCACGTTGACCGTCCACACGATTACCTGGAGCCCGGCTTCGTGCGCCCGCGCGACCATCTCGTTGCTTACAAGAAGGTGGTGCGGATGGATCGCCGCGGCCCCCAGTGTCTTGGCCCACGCCCAGGCACGATCCAGATCGAACTGATGCCAGAGAAGCCCCAGTGCGACTTCCGAACTGTGGTTCCGTAACAGGGAGAGAGCTTCGGGTTCGAAGCAGGAAACGAGGGTCGAATCGAGCGCTCGATGGCGGACCAGCGTATCAACCAGCGAGGGCACCAGCGTTGGCCAATCTTCTTCGGGCGATTTGATCTCGACATTCAGGCGGGCGCGCCCTGCGACCAGATCGAGGACCTCGCCCAGGGTGAGTATGCCTGCGCCGGCAAAGGCCGGGGAAAACCAGGAACCACAGTCCAACTTGCGCAAATCGGCCAGAGGAGTATCCCGCACCCGCCCGATCCCATCCGTCGTACGCTCGAGTTGCCAGTCGTGAATGACGATCAGTTCATCGTCGCGACTCAGTTGAACGTCGAGTTCGATCATGTCGACACCGCACTCCAACGCTCGCTCGAACGCCATACGTGTATGTTCGGGAGCGGAACCGGAGGCGCCGCGATGAGCAATCCGCAACCAGGCCTTTGGCATAGAGCACGAAATAGGAGACAATCCTCCCGATGGAAAGATCCGTTTTCGGGAATTGCTGCTGTCCGGCGCCTGTGCGATAGCCCGCGCATGGCAAGAATGTGGACAGCCATTTCCGTACGCGTGGCCGCCACGGCCAGCGACGTGATCGCCAATTTGATGCTCGAACTCGGCGCCCCCGGACTGATCATCGAGGACGAGGCGGAAATGGAAAGAATCACCGGGCATTTTCTCGATGCGTCTCCCACCAGAGAGATCCAACGATTCTGCGACTCGATCGGCGTGCCTGTAACCCTTACACAGGAGATGGTACGGGAAGATGATTGGGCGGAGAACTGGAAGCAACATTTCTCTCCGCTTGCCATTGGTGAACGCTTGTGGGTAACCCCGCCCTGGGGCGCGGCAGCCCCTGAAGGCCGAATCGAAATCGTCATCGAACCGGGCATGGCATTCGGCACCGGGCACCACGCCACCACGGCAGGATGCCTGGAACTGATCGACTGGGCCTTGGCAGATAGGCCCTTCGAGCGTGCGCTGGATCTAGGATGTGGCTCCGGAATCCTGGCGATCGCTCTCGCCAAACTCGGAGTGAAGCATATACTCGCCGTCGATACGGATACCGGTGTGTGTCAAATTGCGCACGACAATATCGTGAACAATGGGGTCCAGGATCGTGTACGGGTCAGTAGCATCTGGACATCCGGCTCAGGATACTTTGATCTCATTGTGGCGAATCTCTACGCCGGACTCCTGAAGGAGTTGGCAGCACGCCTGGCCGGTGCCCTCGCACCGAATGGCCTCCTGATCTGTTCGGGATTCCTTGCCGCCGATGCCGGCACGGTGCATGACACGTTCTCTTCCCACGGCCTGGCGCTCACGCGCCGGTGGGAAGACGGCGATTGGACCGCCCTCTCGCTGCAAACCCGCACGCCAGTATGAGTCTACCCCGCTTTCTCGTGTCCACCTCGGACCTTCTGGGCACAAGCGTCAGAATCACAGGTAGAGAGCACCACCACCTGCGAGTTCGACGTGTCGGGGTTGGTGAGTCTATCGTTCTCACTGATGGCAAGGGCGCTGAACGGGCGGGCACGGTCTGTGCCGTCCACGCTGCGTATACGGACATCACCCTTACGGGAGTCGATGTGCGTCAGCCCTCACAACCTCTCCACATCGTCCTGGCGCAAGCCCTGATCAAACCCCAAAGGCTCGAAATCGTCCTGGAGAAAGCCACCGAGCTGGGCGTTCACACTATTCTTCTCACGACCACGGAACGATCCTTTACCGCGGTATCGGACACGCGGCGATCCCGCTGGCGGCGCATCATCGATGATGCAGCAAAGCAATCGCAGAGAACGACCGTGCCCGAATTGGTGGGACCACTTCCCCTGGCCCGCGTCGTGCAAAACGCCACGGAGGCCGGATCCTTCTTTTTCCACGAGCGCACCCCTCTCCTGCAGACTCTCGCGACAGTAGCTTCAGTCCGGCCTCACCGTGTGCTCGCTTTCATCGGTCCCTCAGGGGGGTTCAGCCAAAACGAAGCGGATTTTCTGCGGAGCGCCGAAGTTCAACCCATCACCCTCGGCCCACGCGTTCTTCGCAGCGAGACTGCCGCAATCGTTGCCTTGACTCTGATCCAGGCCCTATGGGGCGACCTCGCCCCCCATAAGGCAGAACCTTAGATCTCTTCTCTGAGGCCGCAGTCTCGTTCCCCCACCCGGCCCCGTGCTGCGCCACATCTCCCCCGGAGATCGCCCAACGGCTCACTGGTCCGGCCCATGCACCTATCCTGCCCTCCATGTCCACAGCCCGACCCGACCCATGCCTCCTGAGAGCTTGCGCGACCCAGGCCGCCCGCTTCCTTGCGGCGATCAGGCATCCACCATACCATACGCGCTATGCGGAGATTCCTCTTTGTCATAGACCCGATCCAGGGATTCGATCCGAACAAGGACACAACGTTCGTCTTCATGCTCGAAGCGCAGAAGCGTGGCCATCACACCTACACCTGCGGCCTTGGCGATCTCTACGCGCGGTCTGGCACCGCGGCAGCCGCAGCCCGCCGTACCACCGTGCAACGCAGCATCCCGCATTACCAGCTCTTCGAGGAGCGCGATGAAGAACTTGCTTTTTATGATGCCATCTTCATGCGTAAGGATCCACCGGTCGATCAGGCGTATCTCTACGCGACCTATCTTCTCAGCCTGGCCGACCCGGCCCACACCCTCGTTTTCAACGATCCAGCCGGCCTCCGGGAAGCCAACGAGAAGCTCTATGCCCTGCGCTTTCCCGAGATCATCCCGCCAACCATCACGACATCCGATCCTCAACGGCTGAAGCGCTTCCTCGATGAGCTAGGCGGGCGCATGATCATCAAGCCGCTGGACGGCTGTGGCGGGGCAGGGATTTTCCTTCTGGACCGGCAGGATCGCAATCTCAACGCGCTGATCGAACTCGCTACGGACAATGGCCGGCGCCTGATCATCGGACAACAATACCTGCCTGAGGTGCGCGCGGGCGACAAGCGAATTCTCGTCCTGGACGGGGAGCCCCTCGGCGCGATTCTCCGCGTGCCAAGCCCCGATGAGCATCGTGGCAACATCCACGTTGGCGGTACCGCTGAAAGAACGACCCTCACGGTGCGCGATCGCACTATCGTTGAGCGCCTGGCACCGAGTCTCCGTCAGGACGGACTCTATTTCACCGGTCTTGATGTGATCGGCGAGTATCTCACAGAGGTAAACGTCACCAGCCCTACCGGGGCACAGGAGATCAACTCCTTCGATGACGTATCCGTCGAGGCTCGTGTCCTGGATTTCGTCGAGAGCCGCTGCCCACACCCGCCGACCGCATAAGCAAAAAGGGGGTTGCCGGTCTTACCAGCAACCCCCTTTTTCTCAAAGGGCTATGCCTCCGATGACTACGGGATCGTGATCACGTCGGCGTTTTCGCGCGTTCCCGCCATGTTCACGTTGAATGCTGCGGAACGGCTCCCATGCTGTTCCACCGCAATCCCGAGCAGTCCGCTGGGGATCGCAGGCGGGTTCGAGGAGGCCAGGCCGATCGGATTGATCCGCGTCTGCCCTGTCAGAGTACCCGCAGTGCTCACGTTCCAGATCGAGCGAGCGGTATTCGGTGTATCGATCCGGCTCAGTTGGATATCCTCGAAGCAGCGAACAGAACGGCTGGTGGAGAAGCGCTGTTCGAACTCGTTGAATACGAGGTACTGAGCCACCGAAAGACCACAAATCTGTCTGAGGTAGTCAGTCGAGCACGGCACGAGCGTGAGATTCGTGGTGACGTTGGCCTGGGTGCCAGGCACCGGATTCGCGGCCCCGTCGAAGAAGTGGTTGACGATCAGATAATTGGGGCAACCGTTATACTCCCCCTCTCGTCCGGGCCCGAGAATCAGGGTGCCTGCGACGCCGTCGCTATCCCCAGTTGCCTGGATTCCCACCGCGTTGTAGCTCGCGGCGTCTACATTACTTTCATTGGCGGTAATCAGGACCCCCTCGCCTTTGAGGTCATTCCGGCTGACCGGATTCCCCTCGGCATCGATGGCGATGCAGCGGAGCTCACCGATGAACGGGTCCTCTGGAACCGGGGGAATTCTGGTTCCCGCATTGCTTGCGGTGCAAGCGCCACCCGGAAACGGATTGCAGTCGGAATCGCTTCCGCAGGTCCGCGTCGGATTGCGGATACAGCGGCCCGTCGGAATCGGCAGGTTGCTGTCTGCCAGTCCATCGGAAGCTGCCCACTGGATCGGCTGCCCTGGAGTCAGAAGGATCCGGAAGTCCGTCTCCTGCCATCCGGGGAGGCAAAAACTCAAGCCGGTACAAATCCCCGGGTTATTGGTACAAACGGCGCCGTCATTCGGACCACCGGAGCAGTGCGAGTTCGCATCTGCATAGAAGCAGTGCGCCAGCACCGGGTTTGTCGTATTCGTATTCGCCAGTCGAATCGTCGTATTCGCCCCCGCTGTAGAATCTACAGTGATCTTCGGGTAGACGACAATCGCAGCGGGTTTATCAGAGGCGATATCAGCGCGCACCACCTGCCCACCGGCGATCACGAGTGCCGTGGCGACCGCCATCGTCCAGCCTGCCCATCGCACCTGTCGCATGTTCAATCTCCTTTCCGCTTTCCTTGGACCTCGCGCCGTCAGCATGATCGCCCCTTACGGCATCTGAATCTGGTCGTTCGGGATGACAACCAGGTCCTGGCCAGCCTGATCGGCGAAGCTGTTGTGCGCGTTTTGCGCCGTGAGCGCCGAGCGGCCGCCAACGCTAAACGTGCGGGCCTCTTCAATGATTGCGATCACGCCGCGGGGGGTACCTGAGGCAGAGCGCATTCGGGTCTGCACGAGGTTGCCACCCAGATTCTCGGTCCTGAAAATGTCGTTGATGTCTTCCAGGTTCCAGGATGCCCAGCATGTCACAGTGGTGGACGCTGAGAAGGTCTGCTCGAATTCGTTTGTGATCGAATACTGGAGAGTGACCGCATTCGGATTCGGGTTTTGCGTCTCGAAATTCTGGGAACAGGGAATGACAGTGAGCTGAGCGCCGACAGAACTGCAACCGCTCGTACTCCCGGGGCAGTTGAGGGCGTCAATCGAGGGCTCCCGGCCTCCGACGGCTGCGTGATCGACCAGCCAGGTCTGGGGGCAGGCCTCATACTCCGCTCCTGACGGACAAGCCGGCGTGGGCGCGCCCCCGAGGCAGAGCGTGGCATCCATGTTATTGCTGTCGAAACCCTTGAGGCCGATGGCATTGTATTTCGCGATATCAAAGGCATCACCGGTGTCCACGAGTGTCGCTTCGCCCTTGAGCGAGTTACCGGGCACCGGGAAACCGCTGGCATCGACTTCGATACACTTCAACTCGCCCGTAAAGGCAGGACCCATCGGAGGGACGCGCCCGGGATCGAAGCCGGCATCACAGCACGCAGCCTGGCCGTTGTTCTGGCCACTCGTGGCAGGATTGCAGGACTGGGTGCGGCAGGTCGGATCCGTTGGGTCATCCCACCGTCCGGCCGAGACCACCCAGTGGGTGGGCTGCTGTTTGGTCAGCCAGATGTCAAAGTCGGTCTCCATACAACGCGGCGGATTCAACGGCCCGACTGGAGCCCCTGGATCCTCAGCCGCACCATCGACGTAGAAACAGTGCGCATGCCGCATGTTGTTGGAGGTGTTGGTAATCTGAATTACAGTGTCGCGCGTTCCGTCGGCCACCACCTTTGGAAAGACCAGGATCGACGCGCTTTGCTCAGTCGTCACGAGCGCCTGCGTCGGATTGGCGTAAAAACCCACACCGACCAACGCCGCGAGTCCCATGAGCCCAATTAGCCCTCGCTGCCTACGCATTACCCTCCTCCTTTCGATCACGCCGCACCGAATTCGCCTGGGCGAACCCCTCGACCAAGTGGCGGCCTTATATCTGCGGGGTTACTGGATGTCAAGCGGAAAGCCCCATTTTCCACGACTATTACTGATACGGGAGATAGATGTAGTCGGCCTGCGGGCGGCTTCCCTGGAAGTGCAGATTGAACGCAGCCGTTCCCTGGCCGCTCCGGTATTCCTCTGCAATCCCAAGCAAGGCATGGCCGTGGTTACGATCGGCATCTGCCACCCCGCGAATACGAGTCTGGCCAGCCAGTGTCCCCGAAACACCCGCGCTAAAAATGGAGTACACGGGGTTTGTGGTATCGATCTGGGAGAGCCGGAACTCGCGGAATCCTTCAATGGCGCGACTCGTCGAGAAGCGCTGTTCAAACTCGTTGAAGACAAGAAACTGGACCGGTGTCTTGATGAGCCGCTGGGAGAGGAAATCTTCCGTGCAGGGAACCAGTGTCAATACGGTATTGACAGCGGCCTGGGTTACCGGATCGTTCACCTGGTCAAAGAAGTGATCCAGGATGAGAACGTTCGGACAGCCGGAATACTCCGCGGAAACTCCACCGAGAACCAGGACGTTATCGCCGTTGTTCCGCTGCGGCAGCGCCGGAATCCCGATGGCATTATAGCCGGCAGTATCGATCGCACCCTGGTCGACCCGCACAAGTTCTGCTTCCCCTTTCAAGACGTTACGCTCGACGGGGACGTCATTCTGATCCACCGCCAGACACTTCAGCTCGCCCACAAAGGGATCCTCGAGGACCGCAGGAACACGGCTCTCGGCGTTGTTGTTCGGGCCTGGACGGCCGCTTCCCGCCAACGGGAAGCACGGGATATCGGGATTCGCACCCTCCGCACACAGCGTCCCACCTTGCGAGGCGAGCCAGGCAACTGGCTGGCGTGCCGTGATGTTCACCACAAAATCTGTCTCTTGCCAACCAGGCACACAGTAAGAATTGCTGCCGCAACGATCGTCGCGCGGCAAAATGGTGGGATCGCAGATCGTTCCCGGAGAGTTTAAACAATGCCCATTGGCGTTGATCCAGAAACACTGCAAACGGACGGCCTGGCCTGAAGTATTGCTGATCCGAATCAGCGTGTCTCGTCGCCCCTGGCCGGCCACACCGGAAGTGTCGACGACGATCTTCGGAAATACGAGAATTGCTGCCGGTTGATCCGAAGCCACGTCGGCCCGGACAGGCACGGCGGTCAACGCCTGAATTGCGAGAATGGCGCCGAGGACTCGCACGATCCCTGCCGTCCGCTTCATGGCTCGACCTCCGGGATGGTGATGGACTCGCCATCCGGTCGATCGCCCTCACCGTGCAGATTGAACGCCGCCCGGGTGATGTTGGTTCTGCCGCCCGGCCGGCCGGCCTGAAATTCCTCAGCTACCCCGATGAAACCGGGTTGACCACTGCCACCCGGTGTCAGCCGAGTTTGCGCAAAACGAGTACCGAGGAAGTTTGTGTCGAAGATCCTGCTGATGTCGAGGAGGCGAAGGTTGGCCCAGCACGACACAGTGGTACTGGCGGAAAAGAGTTCCTCGAATTCGTTCGTGACCTTGAATTGGACCACGACCGAGCCGGGAATCTGGTTCTCGAAGTCCTGGGTGCAGGGCACCAACGTCAGATCCGTCCGCACAGCGGAGGGACCAGCTCCAAGGTTGTTCAACGCCGGCTGAGATGCACCTTCACCAAAATGATTGAGAATCACCGCATCGGGGCATGCTGCATACTCGGCACCGGCGGGACAGCCATCACGGACCCCACCACCGATGCACAGGTTGAAGTCACCGTTGTTGGAGTTCGTATCGGTGTTCAATCCGGGGATACCGATCGCATTGTACTTGCTGACCTCACCGAGCGGCATGAAGCCAGCCGAGGTTGTGGTTGCCTGCGGTGTCACCAGGGTCGCAAGCCCCTTCAGCCGATTGCCATTGAGGGGCGCTCCGGATGAATCGACCTCGACACAGACCAGGAAACCGGTGAAATTCGGGGTCACGGCAGGGATGAGGCCCGGATCGAACCCGGCGCCGTCACAATCGTACAAGGGCGGCCGCCAGCTACACTGGCGATCCGTCGGGTCCAGACGCCGCCCCACGCCAACGACCCAGTGCGTGGGCTGCTGCTTCGTCAACATGATGTCGAAGTCAACCTCCTGGCACTGCGGCGGGTTGAACACTCCGGTCGGCTGTGCCGGATCGAGCGGCGATGCATTGACGTAAAAACAGTGGGCAAATGCGAGCGAGTTCGAAACGTTCGAGATCTGGATCTCGGTCTCGACGGGAAAACCCCCGGTTTGCAGGCCGTCGCGATCTGACAGCACCTTCGGAAAGATGATGATCGAACTGCCCCGCTCTGTGGTTACCTCAGCGCCGGCAGGAACCGAGATCGCCAGAACGACAAGGGATGCTGCGACAGCAATTCGCCCGATCACCCCACTCGCTCTACCCATCACTCCACAATCCTCCGTCGCGTTGACGTCCGAGAGCCGGAACATTGCCCTCGCAACCAATGACAGCGCCGTTCGAAGCTAGGCGCTTATAGAAACAACTCCGCCCTGTGTCAATCGGAATTCCCAGACAACAAGCGCACTTCCGCTGCGCATCGTGATCAGACTTCGGTCAGCCATTGCTGGTACTCGGCGGCTTCCCCACTCACCACTCGCCGGAACTGCCGCTGCAGTTCATTTGTCACCGTGCCAGGGCGCCCTGCGCCAATGACCCGGTCATCCAACTCGCGTACGGGTGTGACCTCGGCGGCCGTTCCGGTCATGAAGGCCTCGTGGGCCAGGTAGGCTTCGTCTCGCGAGAAACGTTGCTCGATCACGGCAAACCCCGATGCCCGCAGCAACTGCATGGCGGTATCACGCGTGATGCCGTTGAGCACTGAGGTCAGTGGCGGTGTCTTCACCACTCTGTCCCGGACGAGGAAAAAGTTCTCTCCACTACACTCGGCCACATAGCCATCGGTGTCGAGCATGAGGGCCTCGTCGTAACCACCACGCCGTGCTTCCATCGCCGCCAGGATCGAATTGACGTAGTTACCGACAGCCTTGGCTTTGGTCATGTGTGTGTTGACATGCATCCGCTGGAAAGACGACGTGCGCAGTCGGATGCCGTTCCGGATCCCCTCCTCGCCGAGATAGGCGCCCCAGGGCCATACCGCGATGGCTACCCGAACGGGATTGTGCACGGCCGACAGCCCCATCTCGCCATCCCCCAGAAAGACGAGGGGACGGATGTAACAGGCACGCATCCGGTTGACCCGAATCGTCTCCAGACAGGCATTCTCCACCTCCTCCGCAGGGAAGGGGATTTTCATCCCCAGGATGTGTGCCGAGCCAAACAGACGTTCCACATGCTCGCGCAACCTGAACACCCAGGACCGGCCGTCCGTGCCCTCATAACAGCGGATACCTTCGAACACGCCAAGACCGTAATGGAGCGTATGTGTCAGGACGTGGACGTTCGCCTGGTCCCAGGGGACCAGTTTGCCATCGAGCCAGATCTGTTCGGTTTTTTGCACGTGGACCTCTCCTGAGTATGCAGCGCCACCAGTTTGGTGACACGATCCCTAACTCAAGCCTCAACCAAAGACGACGACGTGAGTCAAACGCGGACCTGTGGAGCCTCGGTCGCCGCGCTCTCCATGCGGTCAAACCAGCGGTCGTAGCAGGAACGGATCGCTTCCCGGCGTTGCTGGAATTCATCCCAGAGCGCTTCCACCACCGCGCCATCTTCCCCGCCAAAGCCCAGACGGCGGGCCACGACCGCCAGGTCGAGATTGCCACGATCCAAATCCTCCACAGGCCGGTCGTGCGCCAATCGCAACGCACTTTCGACGCGCCGGATGAATCGATACCCGTCACGCAACACGGTGTGATCCTCGGAATTCAAGATGCCTGCATCAGCCAACGCGGCGAGGGCCACCACGGTGTTCCGACCTCGAACCGTGGAAACTTCCGCGCCGTAGTGCAGTTGCAGCATCTGCGTGACGAATTCGACATCGACCAGCCCTCCTCGGCCTGTCTTGATGTTGAGATGCTGCGGATCCTCCTTTGCCAGTTCCCGCTCCATCCGGCCACGCAACCGTCGGATTTCGCGAACATCGTCCGGCGCCAGTGGATGGCGGTAGACGAAATCCGCAATGACGGTCTCGACCCGACCCGCAAGTGCTGGATCCCCCGCAATCGGGCGAGCCTTGATCAAGGCCTGCCTCTCCCAGACCTGCGCGCTTTCCTCGTGATAGCGGCGAAAGCCTTCCAGTGAGGAGACGAGCGGCCCTGAATGTCCAGAAGGGCGCAAGCGGGTATCGATCCTGTACACCAGCCCTTCCGGAGTCGGCACCTGCAGAACTGTAATGAGACGCTGCACGAATTTCGTGAAGATCTCGTGCGCTTCGGCCCGCGCCTGCTCGTTATCCCGGGGTTCGTAAACGAAGATCAGATCGAGATCCGAGTTATAGTTCAACTCGCCACCGCCGAGTTTACCCATGGCAATGATTACATACTCCCCCGGAAGCCGCTCACGCCGCGTGCGCGCACACATGTCCTGCGCCGCCACATCGCAGGCCGTTCGGACGCATGCCTCGGCAAGAGCCGCCAACTCGGCAACGACCTGTTCGGGATCGAGGACGGCCTGAAGGTCGTTGATGCCAATACGCAAGAACTCCTGGTTTCGAAAACGGCGCAGCGTATCCAGCGCGGCCTCGAAACCCTCGGCCGCATCCATGAGACTCTTCAACTCAGCCAGCAGATCCGGCACCGGCCGTTGCACCCGAACGAGATCCGCCCGCACGAGGGAATCCAGGAGTTCGGGCCGCCGCAGGAACGCGTTGGCGAGAAATTGGCTCGCGCCGAAGAGTTGCACGAGCATTCGCAGAGTCCCCGGGTTCTCCCGCAACAACAGCAAGAAGCTCGTGCGGGCGCCGACCGACAGAATGAACCTCACGAGGTTTTCCAGGGCCAGACCTGGATTCGGCGACCTCAGCAGCGCCTGCAGCAGGGCCGGCGCCAACTCGTCCAGGATCTGCCGGTATTTCGGACGCGTGCGGGCACCCACCGGTCCGTCCCTCAGCGCACAGAGATTTTCATAAGCGCGCTCCGGCTCGGCGAAGCCGAGTTCTTCCAGAACCCCGATACTGCCCTCCCGATCCGGGAGCGAACGAATCAGGTGATCGGTTGCCGCATCCGCGCTCCGGCGCGTCTCCGCAGCCGGCTCATGGAACAACTTCTCGAAGGATCGCCGCACGAAATCATTATGCCTCTGAAGCTCGGGCCACAACTCGGAAGCCGCCTCCTGCCCGCGATATCCGAGGCGCCGGGCCAGGACGCACTGTTCCCGCAAATCCGCAGGAATCGTGTGTGTCTGCCGCTGCTGGGCAATTTGAATCTTGTGCTCGACGTCGCGCAGGAATCGGTATGCGGCAGCAAGCGCCGCGCCCTCCTCTGGGGGCAGATAGCGGCACTCGACCAGCCGTTGCAGCGTGACCAGCGTTCCCCGCGTGCGCACCCTTTCGTCCCGTCCACCGTGGATCAACTGAAAAACCTGCACCAGGAATTCGATCTCACGGATCCCGCCTCGCCCCAGTTTGACATTTCCGCGACCCGATTTTCCCCCGAGTTGCGATTCGACGCGAGCTTTCATCTCCTTCATGTCGGATACGGTCGAATAATCGAGGTATCGGCGGTAGACGAAAGGATGCACCTCACGAAGGAACGACTCTCCCAATTGGCGGCTGCCACCGATCGGACGGGCCTGGATCAGGGCCGTGCGCTCCCAGGTCTGCCCGTAAGATTCATAATAGAGGAGCGCGTTGGATAGCGGGTTGACGATCGGGCCGTTCATCCCGTCGGGTCTCAGCCGGAGGTCGACGCGGAAGGCGAATCCCGCCGCGGTCACCTCACTCAAAGCGCGCGTGACCAGCTCAGCAAGACGTGTGAAATAGGCACGAGGCTCCAGAACTCCTTTGGATCCCCCCGCGCTGCCACCCTGATCCGATTCGTAGAGATAGACCAGATCCACATCGGAGCTGAAGTTCAACTCACCTCCGCCCAGCTTTCCCATACCGAAAATGACGAACGGCATCGGTGTGCCGTCCTGCCGCAACAATTCGCCATGCACCGCACCCAGACTTCCGCGAGCCCACTCGTAGGCCGCATCCGTCAGGCCAGCCGCCAACGCGGTCAACTCGGCCACTGTAACCTCGACGGGATACCACCCCACGAGATCCGCCAGGCCAATACGCAAGTACTCACGATGGCGATACCGTCGCAGCGCCTCGCAGAAAGAATCCCACTCCGCAGCCAGCGATGATCGCAGTGCCTCGGTGTGCTCAGCCGCTTGCCGGCGAGGCGCGGTCAGGGCCATCTTGAAGACCTTCGGCCATGCCGCATCGGAGCCGTGCAAAACATTGGACAGGGACGGACTGCCGCCGAGCAAGCGAAACAGCGCCTGCCAATGTTCGAACGGCCAGGATGCCAGTTCGCCGGAATCAGGCGCCGCATCCATCAACCGCTCCCAGGCCGCCAGTGCAAAGAGTGGATCCGGCGCCTCGGCTACCAAAGGCACGAAAGTTGCGGCCAGTACCGGCAGCCGATCGCGGATCCGATCCACTTGCCGGTCCACACGGGCCAGGTCCACACCAAAAAACCGGATCGTATCGTAGGCAGCAGACAGAGGCATCGACCGGACTCCCCGACGAGCCACTACCCCATGCAGACCGTGCTGCGCCAGGCGCCCGGCATCTCAGTGCCGCGCCACGACGAAATCTCGTGCCGCCTCAAAGGGACCTTCGCCGTCTGAAACCTGCCCGCCACACCAGACCTCGAATTCCCGTGATGCGCGTTCCGCCAGACGCGCCTTCTTCTCACGGCCCCTGCTACGTCCTTCCAACGCTGGGAACAGGCCATAGTTGGCATTCATCGGCTGAAAATCCCGCCGGTTGGTATCCGAAACGTATTCCACCAATGATCCGATCGCCGTCGTGTTCGGAGGTGTCACACAGGGGGTCTGCCGCAGGAATTTCGACATGTTGATTGCTGCCAGCAGTCCCGTCGCCGCCGATTCCACGTAGCCCTCGACGCCGATCAACTGGCCAGCCACAAACGTCGCCGGCCGGGCACGGAGCTGAAGTGTCGGCTTGAGAACCCGGGGTGAGTCGATGAACGTGTTGCGGTGCAGGCTACCCAGCCGCGCAAATTCCGCCGATGCGAGCCCCGGAATCATACGGAACACTCGGCGCTGTTCGGGATAGGTCATCTTGGTCTGGAAACCCACGAGGTTGTAGAGCGTTGCCTGCACATTGTCCTGGCGGAGTTGGACGACGGCATACGGACGTTGCCCGGTGCGCGGATCGACGAGCCCCACGGGACGCATCGGTCCGAACGCCAGAGTATCCCTGCCACGTCGGGCCATTTCTTCGATCGGCATACACCCCTCGAAGTAAACACAACGTTCGAACTCGCGGACGGGCACTTTTTCAGCTTGCAAAACGGCATCGACGAACTGGTGGTATTCCTCCTGCGTCATGGGGCAGTTGATGTAATCCTCGCCTCCCTTGCCGTATCGCGATGCGGAAAACGCAATCCTCCGATCGATGGAGTCCGCCACGACGATGGGCGCGATGGCATCGTAGAAATACAGATATCGTTGCCCCAGGAGTGTCTGGAGTTCGAACGACAGAGAGGGTGACGTCAACGGCCCGGTGGCAACGATACAGGGGGCATCCGGAATCCGTGTCAGTTCCTCACGGACAAGGGTCACTTTCGGGTGGCCCGCCACCGCAGCCGTCAACTCACCGGCAAAACGCTCCCGATCGACCGCCAGGGCCGAACCCGCCGGGACGCGGGTGCGATCGGCGATCTTCATGACCAACGAATCCAGGCGGCGCATCTCGGCCTTGAGAAGGCCCACCGCCGTATCCACAAGGTCGCTACGGAACGAATTCGAGCAAACCAGTTCGCCAAGCTGCTCTGTTTGATGTGCTTCCGTACGGCGCACCGGCCGCATCTCGTAGAGCCGGACCTCGATACCGCGTTGCGCCAGTTGCCACGCTGCTTCGGAACCCGCCAGACCACCTCCGATCACGATCACCGGGGTCTCCGCCCCGAAAACGTTCCTACCTGGATCTACCGCCATTGCTTTCCTCTGATGGTACAAAAGACGGCACGAATTTCTTCGCCAGCCAATCCGGTCGAACTCCCGGGGCTTCAGAAGGCTTCGGCGGCCTCGGGATCTGCCACGGTTTCCTGGTACTTGCAGCCTTCGCTCAGGCAGCGCCGCACCGTGCCGTACCGCTTGGTTGTCTTTTCGACGACAAACGGCGCTTCGCACAGGGGACACGGCTCGGGCACCGGTTTCTCCCATGTGGCAAACTTGCACTGCGGATAGCGGCCACAACTGTAGAAGATCTTGCCCGAGCGAGAGCGCTTCTCCAGGATCTCCCCCTGTTTGCACTCGGGGCACGTGATCCCTGTTGGAATGGGTTTCACCAAAGAACGGACGGTCTTGCACTCGGGATATCCGGAGCAACCGAGAAATTTGCCGAACCGGCCGAATTTCACCTGCATCGGACGCCCGCAGTTCTCGCATTTCTCGTCGACCTGTTCCGCCTCGACGACCTGGATGGTCCCATCGGCATCACGGGTGAAATTCTTCGTGCTCTTGCATTCGGGGTATTTCGGGCACGCCAGGAACTCGCCACCGCGGCCCCACTTGATGACCATCTGCGCACCGCACACGGGGCACTCGATGTCCGTCGGCTGACCGGTCCGTTTCACGTCGCGCATACGCTCTTCGGCGTGTTCGAGGTCCCGAGCGAAAGGATCGTAGAATCGACGCAGGGCGGCCACCCAGCCTTCGTCTCCTTCCTCGATCTTGTCCAACTCGTCCTCCATGCCGGCCGTAAACTCGACATTGAGGATATCCGGAAAGGCATCGACGAGAAGCTCGGTGACAAGGAAACCCAACTCGGTCGGGCGTAGCCGTTTCCCCTTGTCCTCGATCACGTACTCCTTGTTCAGGATCGTGCTCATGATGCTGGCATAGGTGGAGGGACGGCCGATGCCTTTTTCTTCGAGCTCCTTGATCAAGGCGGCTTGCGAGAAGCGCGGGGGAGGCTGGGTGAAGTGTTGTTCAGGCGTCAATTCGTGCAGTGTCAGCTCTTCTCCTTCGCGGAGTGCCGGCAGCCGCCGTTCCGAATCGTCGTCCTCCTCGTCGCCGCCTGCCGCCCCTTCGTCTCGCCCCTCTGTGTAAACGCGGATGAAGCCATCGAATTTCAGGATCTGCCCAGTTGCGCGAAACAAGGTGTCCGCAGCCGTGATGTCGATTGCTGTCTGGTCGAACACGGCGGGCACCATCTGACTGGCGACGAAACGGTTCCAGATCAACGTATAGAGGGCCAGTTCCTCCCGGCTCAAAAACGGCGCCACCCGTTCCGGAAGGTTTTCGATCGATGTCGGCCGGATCGCTTCGTGCGCGTCCTGTGCCCCCTTTTTACTTGCGTAGACAACCGCCTTCTCCGGCAGGTACTGGGCGCCGAAGCGGCCTGCAATGAAATCTCGCGCCATCCCCAACGCTTCGGGCGATACACGCGTCGAGTCCGTACGCATGTACGTGATCAGACCAACGGCTCCCTCCGCCCCCAGTTCGATTCCTTCATACAGCCGCTGCGCGATCCGCATGGTGCGGCTGGGCGCAAATCCGAGTTTGCGTGAAGCTTCCTGTTGGAGTCTCGAGGTGATGAACGGTGGCGTGGGAAAACGGCGGCGTTCCTTCCGTTCGATCCGGCTGACCACCCAGCGGGCAGGGCGAATCCGCGCAACGATACCGTTGGCCGTCTCTGCATTTTCGATACGGAATTTTTCCGGATCGAGTTTGCTTTCACCAATCTTGAAGAGACGTGCCGTAAACGCAGGTGGCAACTGACCTTCCAGACGAGCCGTGATCGACCAGTATTCCTTTGCCTCGAACGCCTGGATCTCCCGCTCGCGCTCACAGATGATCCGGACCGCGACCGACTGCACCCGGCCCGCCGACAAGCCGCGCCGCACCTTTTTCCAGAGAAGCGGGCTGATCTGGTATCCCACCAGCCGGTCCAGGATCCGCCGGGTCTGCTGCGCCTCGTACAGATTCCGATCCAGATCGCGCGGCTGATTGATCGCTTCCAACACCGCACGCTTGGTGATCTCATTGAACAAAACGCGGCGTACTTTGCCGCCACTCTCTTTGCCAAGGTTCATCGCGATGTGCCACGCGATGGCCTCACCCTCACGATCCGGGTCAGGGGCCAGAAAGATGTTTTCTTTGCCCTTCGCGGCAGCCTTCAACTCGCTGATGATCTTCTTTTTTCCATGAATGACCGTGTACTCGGGAGCAAAATCCTTCTCGATATCGACCCCGAGTTTGCTCTTTGGCAGGTCCATCACGTGGCCGACGGAGGCCTTCACCTGGTAGTCACGCCCCAGGTACTTCTGTAGTGTCTTCGCCTTTGCCGGCGATTCCACGATCACCAGATTTTTCGCCATTGGCGCTTCTTTTTAGCCAGTGGAAGGGAGTCGTCAACCACGAGGGTGCCAACCGCGGCAGAGTCGGCCACTCACTTTACCCCTCGAAATGAGAGCTCGCCGAGGGTCACGCCAAAGCTGCTTCTGGTCTCGTTTCCGGCGCGCCACACGGCCGTCCGGGAATGCGGGGAACGGGCCAGAGCGGGGAGATGGCGAATCCCGATCCCCGGCAACTCGTCATCGATACTGCGACGAAGTTGTCCCACACCTTTCAGGATGCACGGCACCCTCGACCGGTGTCAGAATCTCCCGTTCGAGTCCGCAACGGCAGCTTGGTGCACGAGCCTGCCTGCCCTCTCATGCCGGCGTCCTAACGCCTGGAATTTCCCGTCATGGGATCCAGAACCAGCCTGGTTTTCCGCCCGTCCTTTCGCAGTTCGACTTCCCAGAACCCATCGTCGAACTCGACTTCGGAAACCACTCCAGAATTACGGCCCTCCACAGACTCAATGATGGTTGAAATAGGGCGGGAGTTCGCTGGCGGGATTTCATCTGATGCCTTTTTCCTGCGATGCTTCTCTTCACCTGTTTGCGGATCGATATCGAGTTTCTCACACGCCTCGGCGCTACAGACTTTCACTTCCCACAAGCCATCGTCGAACTCCGCCTCCGAGATGCTACCCAGTTTCCGGTCTTCGACCGACTTCAGGATCACCGAAAGAGGTTTGGCCCCCGGGGGAGGAATCTCACCTGCCACCGCAGCAGACAACGGGGCTAGAAGTAGACCGAACACCAGGGCACCCTGAACGATAAGCGTACTTTCCATTTCAATCTCTCCATCGTAGTCGTGATCGCCCACACGCGGCGGACGATTCACACGTTCTTCTTTGCGGGCTGTACACTGACAAACGTGTCTGGCCGGAGATGTTTTGTAAAAAAAGAGGTGATCACCTTCGCGCTGACCCAAACCGGTTCCCGGCGCGGGGCAAGCAATGGCCCTTGCCAACACCGCAATGCCGCCGTTACCGGCCGCCGATATTCCGTGTGACATCGATGCCTTAGCCGTGCCCAATCCGGCGCTGCAAGCCTACTGCAATCCCTCTTCGACCAGACCGTCGGGTGATCTCTCCGCACCAGAATAGGAAAGGCAAGGGTTCTTCATGTGTAGCACCGCGAAACAAAGGGATCGGCTGGTCCGTATCCCCACGGCGATTTTCGTGAATCGCACGACTTCTGCTTGAAGTTACAGGCAAAGATGTGCTCGATCCTATCGCATGCGTATCGCACGTTTCCTCCTCCTGGTCGTCCGACCGGCGGACAATCGCCTGTACCCTGCCAACGCCACGGAGCGTGTGGTGATCTCACGCCTGATCGTTGTCGCGTTGTTGTTTTTTCCCCTTGTCACAGCAGGTAAAGCACAGACCGAGCCTACTCCCCGCAGCGCTCTCCGAGTGGAGCGTGCAGCCGGTGGACCCGTAAGGGTTCGCTGGTCGCAACGCACGGATGGGATCGCTTTCCTTTCCGTCAAGGGAAAGCGATCGATCCCGATCCTGGATGGTGAGAAGCTGCGGCCCGTAGAGCGTGCCCGAAGCTTCCTCGACCGGCATGGCCGGGACCTGGGCCTACCGCTGGCAGCGGAAACCGTGGTTCGGGAAACCCAGGACACCGATGAGGTTGGAATGGACCACGTGCGCATGCAACAGGTACATCGGGGTATCCCGGCGCGCTTCGGCGAACTTACCGTACATCTGAGAGGTGCGGGTGTCGTTGCGCTGCACGCCGTCACGTTCAACGACCTCGACAATATCGAGACAACCCCACGCATCCCAGCCAGTACTGCGCTGGACGTTGCACGCACGATCATCCAACAGGAGTACGGTGTGACGGCAATGCCACGGACTCAGCCGCATCTGGAGTTTTTCAATCCCGGTATTCTCGAGTACACGGCTGCGGCCACCCGTTTGTCCTGGCTGGTTGAGCTTCGGGCGGCTGGTCTGCGTGCCAGGGTGTGGGTTGATGCGGAATCGGGAGAGGTCCTCTTTCACTTCAACGCCCTACCGCACGGTCTTGAACGGCGGATTTACGATCTGCGTGACACTCCCGAAGCATTACCTGGCACACCCGTACGTTTCGAGGGTGAACCTCCAACCGGGGACACGGATATCGACAATGTCTACGACTTCACGGCAGACACCTACGAGTATTATCTGAGAGAGCACGGCCGTGACAGCTACGACGATCGTGGCGGTGTCATGACCGCCACGGTGGGCTACTGCGACAACGACTGTGGCTGCCCGTGTCTGAACGCTTTCTGGGACAACAATCAGACCTCCTTCGGCCGCGGGGTCACCTCGGACGATGTCGTCGGACATGAGTGGACACACGGCGTGACCGAATACAGTTCGGGGCTGATCTACCACAAGGCGTCAGGAGCGCTGAACGAATCGTATTCCGACATTTTCGGCGAAACGATCGATCTGACGAACACGGGTGGGTACGATGATCCGGCAGTACGCTGGAAATTCGGCGAAACGGAACTCTTTCCTGCCGGCCTGCGGAACATGAAAGACCCCCGCATGGCAATTCAGCGTGGTCCGGGCAAAATGAGCGATCGATTCTTCTGGTGTGCCGAGACGGACAACGGGGGCGTACATCGCAACAGTGGGATTGGCAATCACGCCTATGTGCTCATGGTCGATGGCGGTACTTTCAACGGATTCACCATCGAGGGAATCGGCCTGAACAAAGCGGCCCGGGTACAGTACCGAGCACTGACCCGGTATCTGACCTCTTCCTCTGGCTTTCCTGACAATTACGACGCGCTCAATCAGGCATGTGCCGATCTGGCTGATACGACCGATATCACGTCACAGGATTGCATCGAAGTCAGAAAGGCACTCGATGCGGTGGAGATGTATGCGGAATGGCCTTGTCGTTGTGGAGACGGAGTTGTCACGGAGGGCGAAGCCTGTGACGACGGGAATAAGATCAACGGCGATGGCTGTGAAAACGATTGCACACTGACCCTCACGCCAACACCGACCGCCACGGTGGCGGAGGCAACTCCGACCCAGACGGCAGCCGGGACTCCAACGCCCACAAACGAAGGCACGTGCATTGGGGATTGCGACAGTTCCGGGACTGTGACGATCGATGAGATCATTCGCGGGATCAACATCGCGCTCGGAACAGCCTCCCTGGATCTGTGTGAGGCGTTCGACAGAAATGCAGACGCATTGGTTACCATCGATGAGATTCTCGCAGGTGTCGAGGCCTCGTTGTCCGGCTGCCCCGCAGATCCACTCAACGCAACCTTTGCATCCACCGCTCCGAATACTGGTAAGGCTGAGTGAGTGGCGTGATATGGTGAGTCTCCGTAGCCCAGCGGGTGAATGTGCCATGACTCGGTCCGCTCTGGAATCGATCATGGCCGGGGGGCTGCACCCGTTGCGCTGAAACACTTGCCGGGAAGTTGCTCGACGGCGCCGTGGAGCTCGAGTTGGAGCAGGATCTGCAAGACCCGGGCGGCAGGCAGGCCGCTGCGTTCGATCAGCACGTCGACGTGGAGTGGCTCCACTCCGATCAGCTCCAGGACCTGGGCCTCATCCGGTGCCAGTGCCGATGACATCTTCACCACAGACGGGGCCTGTGTCCACGATACCTTCCTCTGACCCTGGAAGGAGAGTTGCTCGGGGGCCCGTGAGCCGAGGATCTGCGGTGCCAGCTCTTCCAGGATGTCCTCCGCTCGCTCAGTGAGCTTGGCTCCCTGACGAATCAGGCGGTGCGTGCCCCGGCTGCGTTCTCCCACCGGCCCCGGAACCGCAAAGACATCGCGGCCCTGCTCCGCTGCAAAAAAGGCGGTGATCAGGGAACCGCTCTTCTCGGCTGCTTCGATCACCAACGTACCGAGTGACATACCGCTGATGATCCGATTTCGCCCCGGAAAATTCTCCGCGTCAGGCTGTGTGCCCGGCACGAACTCACTCAGCACGGCGCCATGTGAGACAACCATTTGCGCCAGGGATCGGTGCTCTCCCGGGTAGATCACGTCGATCCCTGAACCCAGGACGGCGATCGTGCGTCCACCGCCGCGTATCGCCGCCCAATGTGCCGCCGCATCGGTGCCGCGCGCCAGGCCACTGACGATCGTCACCCCGTATGAGATCAGCCCCTCCGTCAACTCACGCGCCATCCGCAGCCCGTAAGCGCTCACATGGCGTGAGCCGACCACGGCCACGGCCAGTGAATCAGCGGCGTGCAGTGCACCGCGGCAGAAGAGGAAGGGTGGCGGGTCGTGGATGTGGCGCAGCCGTGCCGGATAAGCCGCATCATTCCAGGTGATCAGGGTTGCACAACACTGGTTGAGGCGTGCGAGTTGCTCGTCGATACTCTGCCAGTCCTTGAACTGACGGATACAATGCGCAACCTCCGGCCGAAGCCCGGCACATTCCAGCGCATCGACTCCAGCAGAGAACACCGCCTGTGGCGTACCGAACGCCCGCAACAATCCCTGGTACACGATGGGCCCGACACCGCGGATCTCCCGCAGGGCGAGCCAGGCGGGCCAATCGGAGGGTTGGGTTGGCACCGGATCAGGCCTCAGGACGACGGCTTCCGCTGCTCGGCGTGCAGACCGTTCGCCGAGACGTAGCCGGCATGAGTGGTTCCTGCACACATCGATGCCGCGAGACGATGGAGCGCGCGGACAACCTGGTCATACAGGTCATTGAGCGGCCCGAGATCTCCTGCCGTGGCAAACCCCAGCCGGCTGCTCAACCGAAGCAGGTACCTGACCTCGGAAGCGGAACCGGCGGCAATGTTGATGCAGCGCCGGCACTCGCGTTCCGATGGCCGGGAGCAGCCTTCGACGATGTTCGCCGGAACGGACACCGCCGCACGCCGAAGTGGACTTTGAAGCCCGAATCTTTCCTCGGCAGAAAGATCACGCGTGTATCGGTAAACCTCGGTTACGAGTTGATCCGCCTGGCAAAACACACGCAACTGATTCGGGTCACGACTCACAGAGTCTCTCCTCCCCTGAATTTCCCTTTGCCCGCGGAAGACGGATCGCGAAAGGCCACGCGACAGCGCTCAATGAAACACCCGATCGAGACTCCGGTACTGGATCGCCTCGGCCACATGGGCGGCGACGAGATCTCCTCTGCCTTCGAGATCGGCAATGGTGCGCGCCACCTTGAGGATGCGCGTGTACGCCCGTGCGCTAAGATGGAGCTTCGTCATGGCAGCTTCGAGCAGCTTTTCAGCGGCACCGTCAGGGCGGCAATGCCGGGACAGGTCGCGTGCCGCCATCTGCGCATTGCAGTAGATGCGCCGGCTGTGGAAGCGCTGCAGTTGCAGGGCACGTGCACCATCCACACGCCCACGGATCGTGGCAGACGACTCACCGGCGCTCGTCGCCGTCAACTCCCGGTAGCGCACTCCCGGCACTTCGATCTGGATATCGATCCGATCCAACAACGGCCCCGAGATCTTCGATCGGTAGCGCTGGATCGCCAGTTCCGAACAGGTGCACTCCTTGGCCGAGTCACCCAGAAACCCGCACGGGCAGGGATTCATCGCCGCCACCAGCATGCAGCGGGCCGGAAACGTGATCGAACCGATCGCCCGTACGATGGTGATTCGTTGTTCCTCCAGAGGCTGGCGCAAGACCTCCAGCACGTTCTTCCGGAACTCCGGCAACTCATCCAGGAAGAGCACACCGTTATGGGCAAGGCTGACTTCCCCGGGCTTCGGGATCGTTCCGCCACCAATCAGACCCGCATCCGAAACGGTGTGGTGGGGCGCACGAAATGGCCGTGTGGTCACCAATGCACGTCCGTCCATCAGGCCCAGAACACTGTGGACCCGAGTGCTCTCGATTGCCTCGGCCAGACTCAGGCGCGGCAGAATGGTTGGCAGACGCACTGCCAACATCGTCTTCCCCGATCCGGGGGGCCCGACCATGATGACGTTGTGCCCGCCCGCAGCAGCCACCTCGAGAGCTCGCTTGACATGCTCCTGCCCTTTCACTTCGGAGAAGTCGACGTCGTAATGCGCGTTCCCGGCAAAGATCGAAGCAAGATCCACCTTGACCGGCGACAGAGGCCGCTCTCCCCGCAAGAACTCCACGACCTCGACCAGCGAGGCCACCGGAATGACTTCCACACCGTTCACCACGGCCGCCTCACGGGTGTTCTCGGGCGGCAGAAGAACACCACGCAGCCCATACCGGGTGGCACTGGCCGCAATCGGCAGGGCACCGCGAACCGGCTTGATCCGGCCATCCAGAGATAGCTCCCCCAACAGGGCAAATTCTTTCAGACGGCGAGCCGGAAGCACCCCCATCGCGGCAAGCACACCAATACCGATCGGGAGATCATAGGCTGATCCTTCCTTGCGGAGGTCGGCGGGCGCCAGGTTGATCGTTACACGGCGCTCGGGGAATTCATATCCGGAGTTCTTCAGTGCCGCACGGACGCGATCCTTGCTTTCTTTGACTGCGCCTTCCGGAAGTCCCACGACATCAAGGCGTGGTGAACCGCCCGCAACGTCGACCTCGACCTCGACCAGCAGCGCATCGACCCCATGGACTGCGCTTGAAAATACCGTCGCAAGCATAGCCACCTCAATATTCAAGCTACAAGATACACCTTATCTATACAATTTATTTAGGTTGATATCTCAGTCTTGAAAATGGATGGTTCGTGCGGCTCCCGGGACTTTTTGTTCGTCTGATTGTTGGGACGAACCAGGAACTTCCTTCTATATTCCGGGAACGAATACTCTGCGTCGGACTGGGACACGTTGAAGCACCACTGGCGCAGAGAATGCTCCACTCCCGATCGGAGGGTCGCACTCATGGCAACAGCAACTCAAAGCCACCGATCTGCAACAGGCCGCCGGATGGATCCGGCAGACGCCCTGTTCTGGTATGCACAGGATGCGGCACCATCTCTGCGGCCCTTGATTGCGGGCCTCTTCCTCCTGGACCGGCCTGCACACTGGGGTCGGCTGAGGCTTGCCATGGAAAACTGGCTTGTGGCCCTGCCACGACTGCGCCAGCGCGTGGTGGAACCCAGTTTCCCGCTCACGTTGCCCGAATGGGAGGAAGATCAGAATTTCGATCTCGATTACCACCTCCGGCGGGTCGCCCTCACCAGCGCCACGGAGCGCGCACTTTTCGACTTCGTCGGAGAGATTTTCGCCACACCGTTGGATCGGTTACGCCCGCTCTGGGAGGCCTATGCCATCGAAGGTCTATCCGGGGGAAAAGCAGCGTTCTTCCTGAAAGTGCATCACTGTGTCATGGACGGTGTCGGATCCATCGGCGGGTTGGAGGCCCTGACACAACGCAGCCGCGGCGAAAGAATCCAACCCGCGACACGTGTACCGGCAGTCCGCAAACCCTTTGCAGCCAGTTCCGCGTTGCAGTTCGGATGGAACCTGGCGACCGACGGACTCGTGGCAGGCCTTGAACTGTCCCGCTTCGTGGCACGTGCCGTGGCACAACCGGCAGAGACCGCCGAAACCGTGGCTCGGGCCGCTCGCGGTGTGCGCGGAATGATTACTGAAATGCAATCCCCGGGGATCCACGATCCATTGGCTGATCCGGGGACCGGGATCGGCCGTCGTATGGATGGGGTCACCTTCTCACTTCCCCGTCTTCGGGCCATCAAGGACGCCCTCCAGGTGAGTCTGAACGATGTCCTGCTCACGGCGGTGGCAGGTATGGTCGGCCGGTACCATCGCGACCGGGGCATCCGGATCGAAGCCCTGAACTGTCAGGTCCCGATGAATCTACGCCACGAGCAGGAACGGTACGATCTCGGCAATCGTGTCGGCATCTTCAACGTCATCCTACCGATCGGCGAGCGTGACGTACGGAAACGGCTGAGTCGGGTCGTCGAACAGACCAGTGCCGCAAAACGCGATCGCCGAGGGGCCGCTTATCCGTTCCTCCTGTACGGACTCCCTCTCCTACCCCGGTTCGTCATGCGGCAATTGGCGAACACGATCACCACGCGCGTGAATCTGATCTGCACCAACATTCCCGGTCCTTCGGAAATCCGTTACCTGGCCGGTGCCCGGATCGATGCATTATATCCCTTCGCAGCAGTCGCCGTGGGAGTTCCTCTGGTCATCGCTTTGCTCTCCTATGAAAAGCAGCTTGGAGTCGGCATCGATACCGATCCGACGGCCATCCCGGATCCGACGGTCCTCCATCGCCACCTGGAAACCGCCATCACGGAGCTGGAACAACTGGCAGGTCTTGCTGCGCCTCGACAAAAAACGACCACTGGCGGCAGGGCAAAAGCGAAACGTCGTCCGGCGAAAAAACGGTAGTTGTATCCTCCACGTTTGCCAGTCTGGTAAGCCGCGAAGCGGAACCAGGCCTGATGACGCACACACCTGTCCGTTCTGTTCGGCTGGAAAGGGCAAATCGAACGTACGTCGTCCTCGCACACGACGACATATCGAAAGAGGCCGGACGGTCACGGAACAGGGTCGTCGAACACCACGGAATTCACGATGATCCGGCAAATCCAATCATCCCCCAAATTGGACCCGGGGATTCCCTGCGTTGTCTGCATCGATCTACAGACTTCAAATCAAAGGAGATTTCCTTGACAGCGGGAGCCTCCCCCGCATAAGCGTCCGCCACTTGTTCCTCATACAACGAGTGAGAACGATGGAGAGGGAGGTCGCTATGGCAACTGGATGGCGCTGGGTCGTTGGCTTGGTGTGCGCAATGCTTTTGGCCGCTGCATACCGGGCCGATGCGATTACGCTCGACCGGGATGGTGATCTCAAACTGGGAGCACGCACCTATGTCAACGCGCGAATCGGCACGGAGCGTACCCATCTCAGCGAGCCCCAGGCAAACGACGGGACCAAGCTCACCGGGAACAAGACACCCGGTGTGCGCAGTATGGCAACCTATCCCTATTCCCCGGCGGGTCATCTGCGCCAGAATCGTTTTTTCCTCGAAGTGGAATTGAACCACAAGCTCGATCGCCTGTGGCGCGAAGGTTTCGGCCCTCTGGAACTGCTCAATCGACTGCCCTTCAAAGTCAGCGGGCTGGCCTACAACCTGACCTTTCGTGGCGAGTACGACGGCATCTACGATTGGGGACCGCGCGAATACAGTACCGCCGAGCCCTACAAAAAGATCCTTCAGCTCCACCTTGCGGCACTCCGAGGTCAGACAGCGCCGAACGTAGCGGAAATCCGGCGCCATCTGCGAGATACGGCTTCATTCCGGGCCCGGCTTTTCCAGGCCTATGGCCAAGCCACCGTGGCCAACGATCTGTTCTTCCGGTTCGGCCGCCAGGTCCTCTCCTGGGGTGAAACGGACGCTTTCCAACTCCTCGACCACATCAATCCACTCGATGCCAGTTTTGGTGGATTCCTCATCCCGTTGGACGAACGGCGGGTCCCCCTCGACATGCTCCGCTCCCAGTACCGAATCGGTCAGGTCGGCCCGCTCACCGAGGTCTTTCTCGAAGGCTTCCTGGCCATCGATGATGCCGTCGGTTTCGATCCCGCGCCACCGGTCGGCTCGCCGTGGACTCCCCCCAGTTTCGGCTCCGGAAGAACAGAAGTGCGGACCTACAACATCCGTCCAAGCCGCACCTTCAAGGATGCACGCGGGGGCGGCCGTGTCGTTTTCAACGCGGGAGATGCAACCTTCAGTCTCGCCTATCTCAACACGTACCTGGATCTCCCCGCCACACAGATGTACACAGACCGGCCCACGCCCCTGATCGCCTTTGATGAGGGCAAACCATGTCCGATCGACCGGACACGTCCCTACCTGGGCAATGACCCGAACAAAAATTCGTGCGGTTCACCGGCCCACGCGGTATTGACCGCGGCACGCACCCAGATCTTTGGCACAACGAGCACCTTCGCCATCCCCAGCCTGTACAGCGTCTTCCGATCGGAATTCGCCTATTTCAAAGACGAGCCTGCATATACGCAGTACCAGTTGGATCCGTTCATGTTCACCGACGATATCTACGGTGCACACACCACCGGGGGCCGCCGCCTGCGTGATTCGATCAACGCAGTCGTGGGCTGGGATGCCAATGTGAGGATTCGAGCCCTCAACCCCGACGCGACATTTCTCGTCTCGACCCAATTCTTCTACAAGCGAATCCGTGACGCCGCAGGACGCAAGATCTTCAACCCCGACGGGACTCTGAATCCCGATCGCGAAGTGCTGCCGGTCATCGACTACCTGGGACTCGTCAAGGGCCTGGGGATCATGGCCGAGCCTGTTTATATCCGCCAGCCACGCGACTCGTTCCTCCAGACTCTGTTCATCACCACCTCCTACATGAGCGGCAAGGTGAACCCGATATTTGCGATGTTCTACGACTGGGGCGGCGCATTCGTTTACCAACCCGGCGTAACGCTGATCCGTGACCCCTTTCGCTTCGCGATGAACTACAGCATCCTCGATGCGCACCACTACAAAGGCGGCAGCGGTGTGAGCTTGTTGCGCGACCGGGACAACATCGAGTTCCGGATCGAGTACGTCATCTAGGCGCAGGCGTGGCGGAAACAGCGGCGCCGCGTGACGGCTCTCCCACACGGACAATCAGAGGATGTTGCTGGCCGGCCATGAAGCGCCGGTGATCGATGGACGGGGGCAGGACATAGGCGGTGGCCTGGAGCGAGTGGACTCCGGCAGGCACTCGTTCCCAGCCGGTGATCTCATAGCCGACCGCAGGCAATTCGCCGGTGAGGTCCTCGGGGATCTCTCCCGTCTCCGGATGTTCCCGGTAGAGGAGATTTTGCCGAACCGACGCCAGGGAGGAGCTCACGCCCAGGTAGAAGACAATCGTGGCCTGGGGGCCGACCAGAGCAAACCAGTGATCTTCGACCTCCGCCAGCCGCCGTTTCGACTCAGACATCTGGCCGTCGATGGGAATCGATCCTGGCCGACTGGGAAGCACGAGGTTCCAGCCGCGAAGATCGCGAAAATCGAGAACTGCCGAGACTCGAATGTCTCGCAAAAAAAATGTCGCAGGACGATTCAGCCGCAGTGTGACGGGCAGTTCGGCAAAGTCACCATAGAAGTACGTGTAGGACACGAACGCGGGCGAACGGATCCCCCACCCGATACGGACCGTCTGAACCTGCCCTCGGATGATCCGCAACGGACCGGTCTTCCATCCCAGGACCTCGGTCCGAAGATCTGCTTCGGATCGCGAGAAGCCAAACAAACCCAGCAGAAAACGGGCGCTGGCACGTACCTTCAGCCGATCCAGAAGATTGTCTCCACGGTCGATCCGCAAAAAACACGGGACTCCGCCGCAGTAGCCCAGGTCCGTATGTGGTCCGGACATCCGGTCGAGCGCCGGATCGACCGAAAGAGTGGCTGGCACCATCGAGCGGGGAACGGATTGGCGCTCCACGTAGACCCAGCGCGTTCCACCGAACACCGGGTCGGAGATCTCCACCGTGGCCAGGACCTCTGGCGATCGGATTGCCGCATCGGACCACACACCCGAATCCCGAGCCGCGAACAACAACAGATCTCCGGGCTCGAACATGGCCGGATCCATTTCAAGCGAAGGCTGCGGCGCAAGAATCCACATCCCGGCGCGATCACGTCTGTCGATCTGATGAGGAATGACGTGGCAGTGCGACTCTCCGGAACACGCTACGAGGCGTAGGTGGGCAACAGGCACGCCGAGCAACATCGGCAGCGAATTGCCATCGAGACGGATGACCTCGAGCCGGCGTTCGGGATGGATCTCGCCGCAGATACCGCCGCTCGACATCAGGAGAGCGCTGGTTGCAACCACCAGAATCAGGATGAGTGGCGCAGCCCTCATCGCCGCGTATTTCCTTGACATCGGAGGCACGCATGACGTAGGGAACCGCGCCAGCAGTCCCATATTTTCAGGGTTTTCTGTGAACGCGGGGGAACACGAGAGGAGGGCTCCAATGGTTCGTTTTGGACTGAGAAACTGGGCAGCGGTATGCGCAGTCGGGGTGTTTCTGGTGGCATGGCAGCTACCTGGTCATGCTGTTCCATTGGATAAAGACGGGGACATCAAACTGGGCGTTCGCACTTACGTCAACGCCCGCATCGGGACGGAGAACACTCACCAGGGCGTTCCGATCAGCGACCGCGACACGACAATCTCGGGTTCGGGCACGTTTCCCAAGTCGAATGCAGGTCATCTCCGGCAGAACCGTTACTTCATCGAGGCAGAATTCAAGCACGATCTCAACCGCCTGCTCAAGGCCGGCATCGGCCCACTGAGTCTGTTGAACGATCTTCCCGTCAAGATCGACAGTCTTTCGTATGGTCTGACATTCCGTGGCGAGGCGGACATGCTTTACGACTGGGGACCGCGCGAATACAGCACGGCCCAGGAGTTCAAGGCGCTGGCAGCAGCGGATCCGCCAAATCCGAACGTCGGGGGTGAGGTATGGTTGGCACATGGCGCCCCCCTGTACGGCCAGGCAGTCCAGGACCCCTACAGGGAACGCCGCCGTCTGCGAAAACTCGGCGTGCATCGGGAAAGACTGTTCCAATCCTACGTGGACGTGCGTTCCGGCGACCTGTTTCTGCGCATCGGACGTCAGATCCTCTCCTGGGGTGAGACGGACGGTTTCCGCCTGTTGGACAATATCAATCCCCTGGACAGCAGCTTCGGCGGCTTTCTCGTACCACTGGACGAACGCCGCATGCCGCTCGATATGCTCCGCGCCCAGTACTACATCGGTGAGGTCGGGCCATTCTCGGAGATGTTTTTTGAAGCCTACGGCGCCATCGACAACACGGTCGGCTACTACCCCGGAACACCGGCGGGTTCACCCTGGGCAGGCCCCGGTCTGGGCGCCTCCACGAACGACTCGACCAGCTACCGGATCCGTCCGGCGCGAAACTTCAAAAACACGCGAGGCGGTGGCCGCCTGGTATTCAACGCCTTCGACGCGACCTTCAGCATCGCCCACTACTACACCTATTTCGACCTCCCCGGGCTGCGGGTGCAAACACGGCCGGAACTGAGCGCGCTCAATCCCGATCGTGGGAATGCCGTCCCCTTCATCGTCGGCTTCAACGAGGGGCGGCCCTGTGGCGTCATCGATCCGGCGACCGGTCTTCCGACCAGCGAACCAGACTTCAACAACATGAATTGCGGCGCCCCGACACACGTATACCAGACCGCACCGAAGGTTCAGGTCTCCGGTGCCACCACCACCTTCGCGATCCCATCCATCTACAGTGTGCTGCGCAGTGAAATCGCCTATTTCAAAGGCGAACCCGCATACACGCAAGGGCACCTGGATCCTTTCACCTTCAACCTCGAACAGTTCACGAGGCGTCGTTGGGGACAAGCACTCTCCTCACCTGGCCGACAGCTACGGGATTCGATCAACTTCGTCGTCGGTCTCGACCGCAACCAGTGGATTCGCTGGCTGAACCCCCACCAGACCTTTTTCATCTCGACCCAGTTCTTCTACAAACATCTCCGACACGCGGGGGGATCTCAGATCTGGCTCGACTCGAACGGCAATGGGATCAGAGGTGACGCGGTGGATGCCAACGGACTCCCTTGCAAGCCGGGCACCAAGGGCTGCGTCGAAGACCGGCTCAATCCGGATCGTGAAGTCCTGCCTGCCTACCTGTCGATGAAAAGCTTCGACCTGAATGGATCGGAGTTCAAGAATCTGCAGCCCGTTTTCGTAACACAGCCGAAGGACGCCTTTTTGCAGACTTTCTTCATCGGTACTTCGATGCGCAGCGGCACCATCAATCCGGGTCTGGTTGTGTTCTACGACTGGGGTGGCGCCTTCGTATACCAGCCAACGGTGACGTTTCTGCGTGACCCGTTCCGGTTCACCGTCGACTACAGCATCCTCGACGCCCACACCTACAAGGCCGGCAGTGGTGTGAGCCTGGGTAAGGACCGCGATAACATCCAGTTCCGATTCGAGTACGTCATTTGAGGGCAACCTCCGACATCCGTGTTCACTCCCACAAGGAAAGTCCAGAAAGGAAACTACGTGAAGCGCTATCTCTGCAGCGCCGTACTCGCCTTTACACTCGGCGGCCTGATGATTCGTTCCTCAGCCGCCGAGCGAGTTACGGCAGAGAATCTCCGGGAGAATCTGTTCTCGACCTGTTTCTCGAGCCCGACCGAGGGGTGGGCCGTCGGGGATCTGGGGAAAATCTTCCACACGACGGACGCCGGAAAATCCTGGGATATCCAGGATGCCGGGACCAAGCGCCCTTTTGCCGCGATCACATGCCATGGCTCCGAGCTGTGGGCAGTAGGCCAGGGGGGGCAGATCGCCCACTCCGCCGACGGCGGCAAAACGTGGAAAGCACAGAAAAGCGGCGTCGAGCGCCAATTACTGGACGTCGCTTTCGCAACACCCCAACTGGGCCTCGCCGTCGGTGATTTCGGTGTCATCCTACGCACCACGGACGGCGGGCAAACCTGGAACAGAATCTCCCTCCCCGAAGGCGTCATACTTCCTGAAGAAGTAGCAGACGTTGTCGCACCGGGAGATTTCATCGTTTACGGAACATCGTTCGCCAGCCCGGATCATGCCTGGATCGCCGGCGAGTTCGGACTGATCTTCTCGTCGAACGATGGTGGCATCACCTGGCAACAGCAGACGAGCACCGTCGAAACGACCATTTTTGGTATCGGTTTCGCTGACCCACAACACGGTTGGGCCGTCGGGATCGACGCCGTTCTTCTGAGCACGGAAGACGGTGGTACGACGTGGACCCGCCAGCATGTGGAAACCCCCAAGGGTTTTACCCTGCCTCTCTACGACGTTGCCGTGAACGGCAATTACGGCTGGGCCATCGGCAATAGTGGATTCCTTCTCCAAACGAAGGATGGCGGCAAGACCTGGCGTCTGTCGGACGTGCCCGTGAAAATGGCGGGCAGTTGGTTCCGGGGGGTCAGTATGCTGCCAGATGGACGTGGATTCATGGTGGGTGCGCGGGGCTTGGTCCTCAGCGCCGACCGCGATCAGTTCACTGCCCTGAAATCGGTTTACTGATCCAGGCGCTCAGGAGGTTTGAAACAACATGATTCCGCAGAGATGGATTGAAGCATATCTACGGTTTTTGCTGCGCTACCGGGGATCGATCACGATCTTCGTGGTGCTGCTGACGGCGTTTTTCGCGTTCGGTCTGACGAAGATCCGGCTTCACACCGATTTCTTCGATTTTTATCCACGCCAGCACAAGTACATCAAATTCTACAACGAATTCCGTAAGATGTTCGGCACGGCGAACATCATGAACGTGATCCTGCAGGTCAAGACGGGCGATATCTACAACCCGAAGACACTGCAGAAAATGGACGAGATCACCAAGTTCATGATCAACACGAAGGGTGTCGTGCCCTACCAGATTCTGTCGATCGCACACCCTGCGGTCAGCAGTGCGACGGTCACGCAGGGGGCTGTCCAGGTGCGACCCATTTTCTATCCCGGCGTGCCCCAGACGCAGGAAGATGCTGAACGCGTACGTTTTGCCGTGTACGCAAATCCCAATATCCGCGGCGTCTACGTCGCCTCCGACGACTCAGCGGCCGTTTGTAACGTCGGCTTCTGGGAGGAAGCGCTCGACTTCCGGTACCTGAACGACCGCATGCATGAATTGAAGAAGAGCATCGACGACGACAACCACGAGCTGTTGGTCACCGGCTTTCCGTGGCTGTACACATCCGTGCTGCAGTACTCGGGACAGTTGTTCATGGTGTTTGCGTTGATCACGATCGCCCTGTCCTTCCTGCTCTATTCGTACTTTCGAACGTGGACGGGCATCTGGGTTCCGATTTTCTCGGGTATCTTATCGAGCATCTGGGGGCTCGGGATCGCAGCCTATCTCGGCTTCAACCTGGATCCATTGGTGCTGGTCATCCCCATCTTCCTGACAGCACGCGCCCTGTCGCACTCCGTACAATCGATGGACCGCTATCATGAGGAGTTCTACCGATTGAAGGACAAACACAGGGCGATCGTCGTATCCTACTCCGACCTGTTTGCACCCGCCATTGCCTCGATCGTCACCGACGGTATCGGACTTCTGATCGTCGCCGTGGCACCGATCCCGTTGATCCAGAAAGTCGCCATCTTCGCCAGCTTCTGGGTCGTGTCGATCTTCATCAGCGTGGTCACACTGCACCCCATCATTCTTTCGTACATCGATCCACCGCCGCCGGTGGATCACATGGCAAAGAAGGAAACGGGGCTGGGCATCTGGCCCGCCACGGGAATCCTGGCACTGGCAGCGGCAGTTGGTTATGCGTTGGCGAAAAGCGACTTTTTCCTCCACTGGTACAACAGTACCAGTGGAGGGTTGCGGGATTTCCTCGATCTCCTCGGCCCGGGGATGATTTGTTTCCTCCTCGTCTCACCCATCCTCGGCTGGTACTGGCTCGCCTATTGCGAGCGTATCTACCCCGCGTTCACACAACTCGTCATCGACGCCAGTGAGGGTTGGCGACGATGGGCCGTGATCGTCATCACGATTGCACTCTACCTCCTTCTGCCCCAGTGGGGTTGGAAGCTGAAAGTCGGCGATATGACGCCGGGTGCGGCCCTGCTCTTTCCGCAACACCCCTACAACGTGGCACACGATACATTGAACGAAAAATTCCTCGGTGCCAGCCAACTCATCGTCATCGCTGACACCAAACAACCCAATGGCGTGAAAAGCTCCGAGACACTGACCGCAATCGAGGAGTTCTCCTACCACATGCAGGGGGCGGAAGGCGCCAGCGGGACCATCACCATCGTCGATATCATCAAGCAACTGGCGCGTTTGCAACACGAGGGAGACCCGAAGTGGTCGATCGTACCGCTCAATCCGAAAGAGATCGGCCAGATCATCTATACGTTCACGCAGAACGCGAACATCGCTGCCTTGAACTTTTTCATGGATCCCAGTGCCCGTTATGGATCGATCATCACGCTGTTCCACGAGCATTCGCACGACATCATCATGAACTCGATCCAGTACGCCAAAGACTTCGCCGCCCGGTACCAGGAAGGGTTCGTCGAATTCCGCCTCGCCGGTGGTCTGTTCGGAATCCTGGCCGCTGTCAACGAGGAAGTGGAGAACTCCTATTGGAAAAACCTGGCGATGATTTTCGCCATCGTTTACATTTGCCTCTATCTGACCTACGGCTCGCTCTACGCATCCCTGATCCTGATGATCCCCGTGGTGCTCTCGCAGCTCGCTGCGGAAGCGTTGATGGTCTGGCTACAGATCGACATGAACGTCAACTCCCTGCCCATCGCTGCAGCCGGCGCCGGCGTCGGCGTCGACTACGGTATTTACCACTTCAGTCGTATGGTGAACACGTACGACGAAATCGGCAAACTCGACGAGGCCGTCGATTACGCCACGGCCACAACGGGGAAAGCCATCATCTTCACGGCTTCGACCATGGTCGCCGGTACCGGATTCTTCTGGTTTTCCGAGTTGAAGTTCCAAGCCGAAATGGGCTTACTGCTCGCGCTCCTCATGACCTTCAACACCTTCGGTGGGCTCGTTGTGGTACCGGCCTTCGTCAAAGTACTTCGCCCCGGTTTCCTCGTGAATCGCAAACGCAAAATTGCGACTGCCGAGATACCATCGTGAAGTGGTCACCTTTCACCACGCCCCCAATGAATACCGGCGATACGCACACAAAAGAATCTTCTGGGAGAATCAAGTAAATCTTTACATATGAATCGAGCTGACCTACGGTTCGCCCCGTTCTTCTGCGACGCAATGACTTTGCCGATTTTCCCGCCCTCTGGAACCGTTGCTCAACCACAATGGCGATTGCCCCGGAGGCGCCACCCACCCTGTCGACTCGAACCGTACTCGATGCCGAACAGGCTCGATGTGCAAAGACCGTAGTTTTTTTGGAGGAGGACATATGAGAATGAAACGAGGCGCACGCATCCGTACCGGACTGTGGGCCATCTCCTGCCTGGCACTCCTGGTCGGCGGACCGGTACGCGCCCAGGAAGGCGACAAGCCCTGGGTGCTGGATCAGAACAACTGGCAATTGGCCAAAGACCTCCTTCCTGAGGTCGTGCTCAACCGCGTAAAGAGCGGCGACTACACCTTCAAGGTGGCCCCGGTCGACCCTGATAAGTTCAAGCAGAACTACTCGAAGAAATTCTGGGAAGCGAGCGAGGCAAACGCAGGGAAATATGACCTCGACGCATCTACCTGTGGGTTGAAAGACAAGGGTACCGGCAAAATGCCGGAGTTCTATTTTGGCTACCCGTTCCCGAAGATTGACGCGAAGGAACCGAACGCCGCCTGTAAGATGGCGTGGAATTTCTCCGCAGCCAACGGCATGGGCAACGGCCAGGGCGCAACATTCACGCTGAACGGCATCGATAGCAGCGGCGAATTCAAGCGGATCAAGCTGTGGCTGCACTGGAACTCCTTTCTTGGCCGCTCCGCTGGCCCCATCAATAATCCCGAAGGCCTCCGTTCGACCAGCCTGTCAAACGTGATGGAGCCTCAGGACGTTGACGGCGTTGGCGGTTTGACCAAAGTCATCAATGATTGGACATCCCAGGACCAGTCCTGGTACTACGTGCCGTCAACCCGCCGCGTGCGTCGGGTGAACGCGGCAACTCGTTCGGATCCCGTGGCCGGGCTGGACATCTTTGCCGACGACGTGAACTGCTATGCGGGTAAAATCGAATACTACCGCTGGAAGCTGGTCGGTGAGGGCAAGATTCTGGCTGGTGTACTCAGCCCAGAGCCGATCAAGCAGAAGAAGGTGAGTGAAACGCGCTACGAAGTCGATGTGCCCTATTTCAAAGCCGCCTACGAAACTCCGGGCGCCAAAGGTGCACCGTGGCAGATCGTCGAGAACCTGACCATGATTCCGCGTCCGGTGTGGATCATCGAAGGCGAGTCGGAAGATCCCTACTACAACTTCGGTAAGGTCATCATGTACATGGACAAAGACATGTACCGCATCTGGTGGAAGCTCGTGCACAACCGCGCGGGCGAGTACTTTTACAACGCCATGTGCGCATACCACTTCTCGACGAACGACGACGGTTCGTTCACAGCGGTCACACCGAATATGGTCGTGGGCGTCAACGATAAGACAAACCGGGCCGCTCTGGGTGGTCGCTATAGCCAGCAATTCCTCGAGACGAACTTCGATCGCGATTACTTCACACTGAAACACCTGACGAATATCTCCGACTGATCGCCGGAGACATCAGAAAAAAAGGCTCCCCGCTTCCGCAGGGAGCCTTTTTTTTTCGCACCGTACCCGTGGGTGTATCGTAGCCCCCGCTTCAGATCACGGGCTTTTCAAATTCGCGCCGGATCCAACGTGCGATCCAGCCATCTGTCTCCTGCTCGGCGAGCCGTTCCAGTTCTCCGCGGTCGAGCCACACACCGCCGCACCCGGGGCATTGCTCCACGGATACTCCATACTCGACAGCATTTTGCAATCCGGTCCCACACCGCGGACAGACCATCTCTCCAGCCTTCTGCTCACCCACCTGCTTCTTGCGGAATTCCTCCATCAACCGGCGGTCCTGCTCAGCGAAGTACTGGTCTTCCCTGGCGCGTTCCGCATCGCGGAGTTTGGTTCCGAATCGATCTTTCTCATCCGATCCCATCTGACTTCTCCCGTGGTTGCTGCTGCAGAGGCAATCGCACACGCATCCACTCCAGAACGCTGCGGGCGCGGTCGCTTTCTTTACTCAACACCGTCAGACCCACCACGATGAAAAGGACACCTTGAAGGAAAGGCAGAAACAGCCCGATCACCCCGAGAACGAGAAAGGCGACCCCGAGCACAATGCGGCCCATACGGCGCACGGCTACTCCCATCGATCACTCCTGCCAACCAGTTGCACGAAAAGACTCTCCATCACCGGGCCCGAGCGTATCGGTCGATCCCCGGTATTGTCAACGACAGGATGCCTTTCTACGGAATGAAACAGGTCTTTTCCGATCCACAACCACTTTTGATCGAGTGGCCTGGCGAAAGCCCGACGGTATCTGACGCCAGGCCAGGCCGGTCACGATGCGGAATCAGGCTTCTCGCCGGAATCGGCAGAACTGATCGACACCGAGTTCCAAGCGTCCCGTACGTTCAGGGCAATTCGACCGAGAAGTTGGCGTGCTTCTACGCTGCATCCCCTCGGAATTGTGCCGGCATGCAACTCGGCCAACCGCGCCAATTCCAGCGATGCCGGATCCCGCAAAAGGAGATAGCGTGCAGGTTCGTCCCCCTGGATTCCGAGCCACCGCCACTCACGCAAGCGCTCACAAACCCTCAACACAACTTCCGGATCGACTTGGAGACGATGGGCCGTCAGCAACGGATCGATGCATCCGCCCCCGCGGCGAAATATCGCAACGGCCTCGAGAAGGACATGAAGCGCAATGGCGCCTTCGTGGGGCGACCCCATTGCGGAAATCTCCGCGCCAAACTCGATGACGCTCGCAATCTCTGCCCCGTAAAGGACAATGAGCCAACTCACATACAGCCAGACGAGCGTGACTGGGATCTGCGACATGGCGCCGTAGATCGCATTGTAGCTCGCCACCCCGACCTGCAGCTCCACATACAGCCACTGAACGACCTGCCACGCGGCGCCAGCAATGAGGCCACTGAGCAGAATGCCAGGAAAATAAGGTCTCCGGTTCGGCATTACCGCATAGAGCACCACGAGCGCTACCGCATTGATGAGTGCTGATGCACATTGCAGCGCCAGCACCATGACATCATCCAAAGGAGCACTGCGGCCCAGCCAATCGACGACTTCCTGGATCTGCAGGGATGAGGTCAACGTTACCGCCACCAGGAGGAGGAACGGCGTCAGCATCACCACACCTGAATAATCGGCGATCTTGCGCCATACGGTACGACTGCGTGTGACCCGCCAGACCTGATTGAAGCTCGCTTCGATACTGCCCAGGAGGCTGACCACAGAGATCAACAACAGTGCGGCACCCAATGCTCCGAGAGTCGCCACGTTTGTCCGATCGATGTATCCAACGATCGCTTCGGCGGTTTGCTCGTTCAGCGACAGACGCGACAGCAGCAACGGCTCGATTCGTCTTTGCACCCCCAGCCCTTTGAGGATCGAGAACATCACCGCCAGCAGCGGAACCATCGAAAGCAAGGATGTGTACGCCAGAGCCGAGGCGCGCATGAAACACCGATCGGCGAGGAACCGCCGTGTCACCGCATGCAGAAAGTGCCAGGCGCGTTGTGGAAATGTCATCGTCTCTACCGCAGAGTGAATCGAAACCGGTATTGTCCTTTCCGGCAAACCTCAGAGGCTGTCGGTGGTCTGCGGCGACAACACATTCGCGGCCGGCTGTAGCCGCTCCGGACTACAGGTCCCCATTCCGCCCCTCACGGTAGAATCGCTCCCGACCAGGTTTCCGTCAGAGTGTCCTTCTCCCCCGCCAGAAATGCGCGCAATTCCACCGGACACGCGCCTGACGGCTTCACCTGAAAGGTCAGACGCCAGGTCTGGTTCACCGGATTTTTCACCAACTGCTGTTCGGTCAGATCGCCGCTTTCGGGGCCAGAGGCGACGGAAACAACGGCACGCGGGGGCGTCTCCGCCTGCATTGCATTCAATTTCTTACCGGAGAAGTCGATGACGATCCGATACGCACCATCTTTCGTCCGGTCCTGACGAGTCGCCACCACCCGCCCGCCTGGCGGCCGGCTCGGATCGTCGCCGTACCAGTACAACGAATAGGCAAAAGACAAGCGATCTCCAGCCGCAGGGATGTGCTCAGGTGTCCAGAAAGTCACCACATTGTCATTGATGTCTGAATCGGTAGGTAACTCGATCAGTTCCACATGACCATCACCCCAGTTGCCGTGCAGCACCTGCCATGCACTCGGGCGCAATTCGGAACGCGCCTCCAGATCCTGATAGTGCTCGTAATCCCGGTCACGCTGAATGAGCCCGAACCCTCGTGGGTCATGCATCCGCGACGCACTGATACTGATCTGCGGTGGATTGTCGAGCGGTCGCCACAGCCACTCGTTCTCGCTCGAGAACAGCAGAAGTCCGTCCGAGTCATGCACCTCGGGCCGGAAATCTGAAAAACAACGCCGTGTATTTTCTCCATGGAAGAACATACTGGTGAGCGGTGCCAGACCAAGTTTGGCCACGCCCCGCCGGAAAAAGATCCGAGCGTCCACGTCGATCCTGGTCTGGACGCCTGGCGTCACAATGAAACGATAGGCGCCTGTAACACTTTGGCTGTCGAGCAATGCATAGATCGTCACGGCCTTCGCCCCGCGGCCTGGCTTCTCCAACCAGAACTCTGTGAAATAAGGGAATTCTTCACCCGCCGGCTCCACCGTATTGATCGCCAACCCACGGGCAGAGAGGCCATACACCTGGTCACGGCCGACGGCGCGAAAGTAACTCGCCCCGAGAAATACCACCACCTCGTCCTTGTAGGCGGGATTCTTGATCGGAAAATGCAGCCGGAAGCCTGCGTATCCGATATCTTCGGGAATCGCACCAGCGAATGTGTTCTTGCCATAGTCGAACTGCTCTGTGGAGAAACGGATGTGCCGTGCGATTCCACCCTCAACGACGTTCACCGTCACAGGCCGTGGGTAGTACAAGCCGAGGTGAAAGAATTGGACCTCGAACGGCAGGCCTTCCTTCCGCCACAGGGATTGGTCTGTTCGGAAACGGATATCGCGCCATTCGTCGTAGCTCATGTCGAGCATCCAGCCAGGAATTTTCTCCCGGCTGTCATGGAATGGTTCGCGCGCCATCTGCTCGGCACGCGCTGCGACATCATCCAGGCCAAATCCGCCATATGCGGGAGCACTGCCGAGCAGTGCCAGTGCAAACACGAGCCTACCAACTGGGATTCTCATCCTGCTTCCTCCGCGCAATCAACGACTGAGCCCGGGGCAACCCATCAGCCTCTCCTTTTCGCGACAAAATGTGCCACAGTTCCGTCAGACGAACGGACGAAGCACCACCGAGCCACCCCACATCTGCCTTACTCACATGCTGCGTCAAGGACACCTGAGGTGTGGCAGGAATCACATCATCGGGCCACCCCGGGACTGGAATAATGACGCGTCCCAGGTATAGGCGTGCGCATGGGCCAGAATTCGAATCTGAGCGAACTCTTCAACGGCAACCTGACCGGGTTCGACCATGCCATGGGCGTCCGCATGGTCGAGGCAAGTCGTGATAAAGTCGTGCTGGAATACGACATCGATGCACGCCACCTGCAGCCCTACGGCATCGTCCACGGCGGGATGCATTGCGCCATGGTGGAGACCGCCTGTTCCACCGGCGCGGGGATGGATGCGCTGAGTCGTGGACTGTCAGTGGTCGGAGTGGAGAATCACACCAGCTTCATCCGCGCCGTACGCAGTGGCACAATCCGCGTCACGGCACTCCCGATCACGCGAGGCCGGCGCTCACAGCTCTGGGAAGCGATTGCGCGCGACAGCGACGAGCGGATCATTGCCAGCGGGCGTGTCCGGCTGCTCTGCCTGGAACCAGGCAGCAACCTTGCGGGACAACCGGTGCCGAGTGGTGGCGGAGAGTAGTTCGCCGCCCCACAGGCCCGGTTACGGTCCTACACACGATTGATCAGGCTTGCGGCAACCGCGGCGCCAAAGCCGTTGTCGATGTTGACTACGGTCACCCCCGCTGCACACGAATTCAGCATGGCGAGCAACGCAGCCAGACCGCCGAAGCTCGCTCCGTATCCGACGCTGGTGGGAACGGCAATGACAGGCCGATCGACCAACCCCGCAACCACGCTTGGCAAGGCCCCTTCCATGCCGGCCACAACGATCAGCACCGTGGCAGACCGCAGGGCATCGCGGTGCGCCAACAGCCGGTGTAGGCCCGAAACACCGACGTCCGTCACCTTCTCGACAAAATTTCCCAACAACTCCGCCGTCACCGCCGCCTCCTCGGCTACCGGCAGATCGGCCGTGCCCGCCGTCAGGATGAGCAGCTTGCCGCGGCCAAGGACCTTTGGCGGTGAGTGGATCAACGTCGCAACCCGCCCGCCGGCATAATATTGCAAGTCGGGGAAGGCGGCACGGACCTCCATCGCCTTTTCCGCATCGAGTCGGGTCATCAGGACATTGTGTGAATTACCTTGCAGGCTGCGTGCAATCTCGATGATTTGCGCAGCCGTTTTCCTTGCGGAATAGATCACCTCAGGGAAGCCGGTACGTAACGAACGATGCAGATCGACCTTGGCGAAACCGAGATCCTCGAAGGGAAGAGATCGGAGACGCTCTATGGCCACATCGACACTGACATCACCATGACGGACATCGTCCAGAAGGGCTCGAAGACTCATCGGATCCATTTCATCGTTCCCGAAAGTGGTCATAGCCGGAGCGCGACAACACCGCGACCTGGCCCCTTGTGTCGATGACGTCCACCCGGCGACCGCCCCGGATCTCGCCGATCTCGGTCAGTGGACAACCCAAGCGATCCCGCAATCGTTGTAACTGCCCGAGGCGGCGTCGTGGGATCGTACAGAGAAGCTCGAAATCTTCTCCACCGGCCAGCGCAAGTTCGGGGCCACCGCAGCTTCGACGGTATCCCGCAGACAGAGGTAGCTGTTCGATCCGGAGAATCGCCCCGACGCCGCTTCGGTGACAGATGTGTCCAAGATCCTGTACGACGCCATCACTGATATCGATCATCGCCGAAGCCACGGAGGACAGCATCTGCCCGGCCTCGATCCGCGGACGGGGGTCGAGGAAACGGCGCAACAAACCACGGGCAACCGGCTTTTTCTGGCGTAGCCGGTCGACGGCGAGGGCAGCATCACCAAGCGTACCCGTCACGAATACAAGATCACCAGGCTGGGCCCCCGTCCGTGTCACGAGGCGACGCGGCGCTTTCCCGATCAGCGCGATGGTCACCGACAATTCGGCTGCAGCGGTCAGATTCCCCCCCACCACCAGCGCATCCGCCTCTGTCGCAGCTTCCACGATTCCCCGCTGCAGGCGATCGAGTGCACGAACGGGAAATGAGGACGGAACCGCAACATTCACCAGTGCAAATCGCGGCAGGCCACCCATTGCGGCGATATCGCTGGCGTTGACCGCAAAGGCCTTCCGTCCCAGTTGGGTGGGAGAAAACCATTCGGGTCGGAAGTGCCTCCCCTCGACGAGTGAATCGATCGTCAGCAGCCAACGCGTCCGGCCCACCTGGACCACGGCGCAATCGTGTCCCGGGCCGACCACCAGATCAGATCCCATTTGGGCACGCGACACCAACCTCTCCAGGAAGGCAAACTCTCCGAGTGCCGACAATGTCTGCGGGAGGCGCGACATATGCCGTCATTCTAGCCAGCGATGCCGCGAGATCACCACGGCTGTTCGATTCGATTCCAGTCGAGTTCCGGATCCGACTTCCGAGGGTGTACCACCTGTTCCGCTTCGTCTCCAGGCGATTTCGGTGTGAACTCTCCATCCATCTTCCATCCAGGTAGAACGCCCAGGAACGGATCATCATGTGGCGCCTCGTCCCGTACGGCATCCGGGGCGGAATCGGGTTGATCGGACTCCCCCTGCATTCCAGACACAGCCGACCGTGGGGGTGCTCCACGCGTCACTTCTCCTGGACCAATGGCAGATGTTTCCCGAGCGGTGCTGTCCGGAGTTCTCGTACGCCTGGCGACCGGGTCATCCGGAAACATCTCACTCCAGTCGACCTGCGCGGTCACAGTGTTCCGCGCCAGGCAGAAAACCAGCGAAAGCAGGAAGAAGACGAAGCGCCACACGGCCAGGGATTCCCCCCCTTACGTGAGCGAACCCGGGGGCGGTGTCAACACCAACCTACCGATTTTGAGAGATTGTCCGGGTTGCCGTGACGCATGTTGAACGCTTCGCCATCTGAGTGGCGTCAGAAAACGCCGGTTTTGTGGCAATTGAAGCGGACGGCAGATTCGAGGAGTCGTGGCACACCTCCTGCTCTCCAAGTGGACCTCTGGAGGGTGTTCATGCTGGAGTCGTCTCGTAGCGAAGCGCTGAGTCCGGCGCGCGTGCTGGTATTCAACGTCGATGATGGGCACTTTTGTATCCATCTGGACTGGGTGGAAGCCGTCTATCAGCGGGCCGACGCGCCGCTACACTCTTTGAAAGGGGCTGATGGCGCCAACCATCTGTTTCTGCTCCATCGCGGTCAACCGGCATGGGTTCTCGAACTGCGCGAGGCATTCGGTCTCTCCGAGGTCCTGGGTACCTCCGATCGCAGCGCCTTCGCAGTCATCCGGACAGGCTCCGCACTCTGGGCGATGCAGGTCGATGCCTGCGTCGGAGTACGCGATCTCGATCTGAGCAGCCGGGTTCCTGTTCCTGCTTCCCTCTTGCGCGATGGGGGATTCCCAGTGGGGCATCTGGTGGAAATCGACGGGCGCATACACGTCCTTCTCGAGCCCAGCCGGATCCCCAGCAATACCCTGCGCGACGCGCTGGACCCTCTGTTGGAGAGCGCTCTGGCCTTTCGAGACCGCCAGGAGAAACTCGTCTCTCTTGCTGCCGAATTGCGCCACAGACCGACCCTGGGCGGCCTCAAAGCATTTGGCAGGCTGTGCCGGCGTAACGGTCAGACGCGTACCGCGGCAGCGGTGCGGACCGTGGTTCGTACGCTCGAAACCGACCATCAATCGAACGATCCGGTACAGGGGGAATTGGGCACGGAGGCCCTCCTGCGAGACCTGATCGCACTGGCGAGCATGGAACGAACGGGCGAATTACAGTTTCAGATCGAAAGTGGTGCAGCATCGATTTATTTCGACCGGGGCAGAATCGCCGACGCAGTCGTCAGCGGCGAGTGGGGCCGCGAGGCCCTGAAAGAGATTCTTGCGAACCGTGAGGGCCTCTACGAATTCATCGCGCAAACAGAACCGGTCAAGCCGCAGCGGTTGGACACGGCGACTCTCTGGACACTGATGGAATGCCTCGAACAACTCGCCGAAGAGCGGCGCGCGCGGCATCTGCGCGCCTGAACGATGGGCATCTGACGGGGAGGAAGTTATGCAAGGCAAGCCACGGATTCTGGGCGTCGACGACAGCTTGACGATTCGCAAGGCGCTGGAAATCGTTTTACGGCCGGCGGGATACGAACTCGATCTTGCAGTAGACGGCGCAGATGCACTGGCCAAGGCAAAGGCATTCAAGCCGTCCCTGATCCTGCTCGATTTCATTCTTCCAGACATGCGCGGCAGCGAAGTCTGCCAGCAACTTGCGGCCGATCCTGAGACATCGCAGATTCCGATCATCTTGATCTCAGCCAAAGGCGCCGAAATCCGACAAGCCTATCGCGATGCCCACAACGTCGTGAGCTACATTGCAAAACCATTCAAACCCCAGGTCATTACGGGCATCGTCGCGGATGTTCTGGCCCGCGCGGCCGCCGGCACTCTGGTAAAATCGGCTGTCCCCGTGCATGAAGCTGAAGGTGCCATGGTGGAATCGATCTCCATCGCACCGCCCCCGTCTACATCCGGAGACTGGCCAGCACCGCCGGTGCAGGTCGTCACGGCGCAACAGACTCCGGCTGCCGCCGGTGTACCACCTCCCGCAGAAACTCGCGTGGCATGGGAAACGATTCCGGCAAGCCCGATCACAACGACACCAGAGATCGAGCCACACACATCGCGACAAGCCGCTGCAGCCGCAGAGGCCGAAGAACCTCGCTTCCGGGCTACACCACCATCAGGCCGCCTATTGCCGGCCGCTGGCCACGAGACTCTCGATCTCTTGTTCGAAACCCTTCGCGCCAGCATCGAAGGCGTATATGTGGAGGAAGTCGACACACCGCTGGGAGCCGCGGCAGATCAGGCAAAATCCTACACCGATCTGCTCGAGGCTCTCACCCGCGAGTTGGCGGAAGGACTGCGCCACGCACGGTCGGGCAGTCGTTTCTCCATGTACGGCGACGGTTCGGTACGCTCGTTGGACGACTCGCTGCTCGAAATCTTCCGGCGTTCGTGCCGCTTGCTGTTCCGTGCCGCAACCTCCGGGGCTCTGACACAGGAATCACCACCGGCACGTGAAAGGGTACTCATCGTCTGCCAGAAGAACAGCCCCGTGCATCGCCAAATCCCGGCGCTTGTCGCCGTCCATCCGGAGTGGCAGGTCTTTACGATCAGCGAGGGATTCCGCCAGATACCAATGATCGCCCAACTCTATGGACCGACCCGGATCATTGCCGAGGTCACATGGTCCGGCGCACTCTGGGATCAGTTACGGATACTGCGTCAAATGCCTGAAAGTAGCGGTCAGACGTGTATCGGCATCACCTCGCCCGAACGACCACGTCCCGAGCAACTGCACGCCACGGCGTGCGAGGCTGCTTTGCAGGAGCGAGGAATCTCACGCCTGGTCGGATCCGTTTTCGAACTGGATCCAACACCCACTGCACCGGCCCAACGAGAAACGGCCGATGTCTCCATACCAGAATCGGCACCCGAACAGGCGGTAAACGCCTGACCCATAGGACCAAGAGGATTTCAACACGGATGGCCAAGGTACTGATCGTCGATGACATACGAAGTGAATTACAAATGATGACCGACGCGCTGCGGCCCGCCGGTTACGACTGCATCCGGGCCACCAATGGTGTCGAGGCCATAGAGCGGGCGCGCACCGATCAACCCGATCTGATCCTTCTCGATATCGTCATGCCGGGACAGGATGGCTTTGCCACCTGCCGGCAACTGAAAAAGGACAGTGCCACGAAGGATATTCCAATCGTCCTCGTCAGCTCCAAGAGCGGCGACAGTGATCGCTTCTGGGGACAAAGACAGGGCGCATCGGACTATCTGACCAAGCCTTTCACTCCTGCGGACCTCCTTTCCATGGTGAGGAAATACACATGAGCGACAGGGCGGGCGCACCGGCGGCAACGTTGCCGTTCGACATCAGTGACCAGTTGAGCGCGCGTCTGGCGCAGCTCGGCCAGGAACACTGCGTCTTCACCCGCCACTCCTATACCTTTGCGCTAGCCGTCTCCGCCGCACGCGAAGTGCTCATCGGAGAAGCATCCACACCCGTGCCACAGGCCCCTCCGGCGCTGGCAGGAGTCCTGAATCTGCGGGGCGAGGTGCTTCCCCTGGTGAAGCTGGACGATCTGCTCGATCTTCCTCCGAGACCATACGAGTCAGACGACCAGATTCTCGTCGTATCCTACGAGGGGATAGACCTCGGACTCGTCGTGGATCGAGTCCGCGACGTCCGACCGATCAACCCAAACGACATCATTCCGCTGCCCGACACGGTCCCTCAACATCCGCTCTTCAAAGGCGCGTGGGAAACCCAATCGGGCACGGTGATTCTGCTCGACGCCAAAGGGATCGTCTCGCGGGCCGTTGCAGTAGTTTCGGACGGATTTCGCGATTACAGCGGCACATGGACCACCTAAGAGCAGTGGGCCTGCTCACAAGGAGGAAACCGCCATGGCGGTGAACACGACAAAGATAAAGCGCGCACGCAGCGGTGTCGGCATCTCGATTCGCTGGCAGATCCTGATTGCTTTCGTTCCTCTGGCAATTGCTGCAATCGTGGCCGTCAGTCTTGTTGCCTATCGCGTTGCGTCCGACTCGCTTCGCGAGCAGGCACTGAAGCAACTCCTGACCGTGCGCGACAACAAGGCAAAGGAAATCGAACGTTATCTGAACGGCATCGAAGATCAGGTGCTCAGTCTGGCGAAAAATCCGAGCACGGCGCTTGCCATCAAACAGTTCAGCGCCGCCAGCAAGGAATTGGACAGCGACCCGTCCACAGAAGCCGAACGCCTACGGCCCTCGATGGAATCGGTCAAACGATATCTGAACGACTTTTTCGTAAAAGAAATTGCCGACAAGACTCTCACCATGGATGAAATGTTGCCCAAGCAACGGGGTGCCATCTGGCTTCAGGCACAGTATGTGGCAAACAATCCGGTCGGCACGACATTCAAACTGCTCACGGACACAGCACAGGACGGTTCCCGTTACAGCGCCTACCACGCCGTCTGGCACCCGATGTTCGCCAACATCGTCGTACGCTTCCGATACGAGGATTTGTATCTGATCGATACGGCGACAAACCGGGTGATGTACAGCGTCGATAAGGGTCCCGATTTCCAGATGACCCTGACCGATGCTCCATTTACCGAGACCTCGCTCGGCAAACTCTACCGCCGGCTACAGATGGAAGCCAAAGATGGCGATTATACCTTCGTCGACTTCACGCCTTACTTCCCACGGCGTGGTCGTGCCACCGCCTTTGCCGGCGTACCGATTTTCGATGGTGGACAGAAAATCGGGGTCATGATCGTGCAACTGTCGATCGAAGAGATCAACGGCATCATGACAAACGATTCTGAGTGGCAGCGTGTGGGCCTCGGAGAAACCGGTGAAGCCTACCTGGTAGGGCGGCGCAGCAATGACCTGCTGATGCGCAGCGAATCACGATTTCTTGGAGAGTTGAGCCAGTCCAATCCCGCCGTCGCTGCAGCACGCACAGCAGTTTTCGCCCAAAAAATCGAAACTGAAGCCTCGTTGCTTGCCCCTGACAAGCAAGATTTTCATGGCCGATATCTCGGCTACCGCGGCATACCCGTCCTGGGCGCATCGGCACCGCTGGAAACTCTCCAGGGCGTCGACTGGCTGGTGATCGCGGAAATCACCGAGGCGGAAGCTCTCAAGCCCGTCGCACAGCTCCGAACATGGACGACGCGCCTTGCTCTCGCATCGATCCTCGGTTTCGTGATCACGGCCCTCATTGTGGCAACGACGCTCTCCCGGCCGGTGCGTGCCCTCGCCAACGTCGTTGGTGAACTGCAAAAAGGAAACTACCGCGCTCGTGCCAAGGTACGAACCAACAACGAGATCGGCTTGCTTGCCACCGGCTTGAATCAGGCACTCGATGAGCGGGTCGATGCTCTCGTGAAGGTGGAAGAGGAAAACCGCCAACTGCAGAAAGAAATCCGTGACTTGCTGATGGTGGTGGCTGCGGCATCGGACGGCGATTTCACGCAAAAGGCCGTCGTCGGATCGGGGGCTCTCGGAAACCTTGCCGACGCCCTCAATCTGATGTTCGAGAATATCGGTGCGCTCATTCAAACCTTGCGTGGTGCATCGACGCGCGTGTACGAGTCAGCGACCGAAATCCGTAATTCTTCGTCGCTACTCGCCGATGGCGCCGCACGGCAGGCAACCGACGTTGCCGGCACGGCCGAGGCCGTGCAGCAGATGTCGAACCGCTTCCAAACCGTCCAGGCTGACGCAGCAGTTGCGGCAGAAGCGGCCAAGCGCTCCGAAGAGGCGGCCCACCAGGGCGGAGAAATCGTCAAGCGGGTCATCAACGGCATGGACTCCCTGCAGAAAAATACCCGGGCCTCCGCTGTAAAAATCAAGCGACTCGGCGAACGGTCGATGGAAATCTCCACCATCACGAGCACCATTCAAAAGATTTCCGCACAGACCAACATGCTGGCCTTGAACGCTGCCATCGAGGCATCGCGCGCCGGGGAACACGGCCTCGGCTTCAGCGTCGTTGCCGATGAGGTGCGCAAGCTTGCAGAACAGACCGAATCGGCCACGCACGAAATCGCCGAGCTGATCGCCTCCATCCAAGCCGAGACCAACGACACCGTCGGCAACATCGAGCGTCAGGCGCAATACGTGGAAGAACAGACGATGCTCGTGTTCGATGCCGGAGACAAACTCGAAAACGTGCTCGATACATCAACGCAAAGCGCTCGGTTGATCGGAGAGATCTCCAGCGCCACCAATGAACAGGCCGCCTCCGCACGCAACGTCAGCGAGGCCATGATCCGAATCTCTGAAGTGGCCCGACAAGCGCAGGAATCCTCCAAACTCACCCAGACGAGTTCGGCCGGGCTGTTTGAAATCGCACAGGAGCTGAACGAACAGATCGGCCTCTTCCGTGTCGAGGAACCTGTCAGCCCAGACTTTTCAGAAAGCGGAAACGGCCATGCGACTGCCTTTTGAGGCGTAATACACCGGCAACACGACCGAGGGTCAGATGGCAGATCGTTTCAGTCTCGACGAGATCAAAGATCTGTTCCGCGACGACGTCCTGCGTTTTATCGACGGAATGCTCGAGGAACTCCGTCACCTCGACGCACAACCCGACAAAACACAGTCACTCGAACGACTCGCTGCCTGGGGCCATTCCCTCAAGGGAACCGCCGGGCTGGTGGGTCTGGACGATCTCAGCCAGGCCGGTGCCATGGTCGATCGGCTGAGCCAGGCTGCCCGTGCCATCCTGCCGGCGGACACTGCCGCCGCGCGCTCGATGTTCAAACAGTTGGAACGTGCCGTCCCTCATCTCCGCGACCTCTTGACAGAAAGTCTCTCGGGGGACGATCCGCAGGTACGGCGAAGCCTCTATGATGCCTTCATCCGCCAGTTACCGGCAGACTTGCAGGGCGGGGACGGGACAGCGGGCGAAACGGACACCCTCACACCCATCACAACCTCCCCAGAGGATGAGGACGCATGGCAGGCAGAGTTGGCGGCTACATTCCAAGAAGAACTACGCGAGAATCTGGAACAGGCGACCACGCTCCTGCGACTTGCTCCTGTGCCGGCCCGGCAACACGAGAGCTATCAGGATCTCTCGCGGATCTTCCACACGATCAAAGGCTCCGCGGCCATGGTTGGACAGGATCAGTTCGCTGAACAGGCGCGAATCCTGCAAAACATTTTCGAAAGTGCGACACACGGAAATGCAATTCCCGAAACGGCACTTGCAGAAGGCACCGCGGCATTACGCATCCTGTGCGATGGCGCGGGCTTGAGTACACCATCATTCCCCGCGACCGCGGATGTACCCTCCGAATTGGATTCTGAACTGATCGATGCATTCCGGATGGATGCACAGGAATCCCTGGAGGCTTCCGAAGCCCTGCTGCTCACCCTCGAGAATCGCAAGACAGCCGATCCGGAATCTCTGCGAGCCCTCTTCCGCCATTTCCACACTCTGAAGGGTGCAGCAGCCGCCGTCGGCATGGGCGATATCGCGGATCAGGTGCACCACGGCGAGTCGCTTCTGGACAGCATTCTCACGGAAGGCTTAGCCATCCCGGTCGATGCGCTCAGCGATTTTCTTCTGCGTCTCATCGACTCGGTGACAGCTCTGATGAACAGAGCTCTCGGCATCGAGGACAAACAGCACACCTTGCTCGACGACGTGGGCACGTTGGTGGCCGGACTGAAGAAGCTCGCCGCCACCACAGCGCCCGCCACAGCAGCCGATCGTCCGGGCATCACGGTGCCAGAAGAGGCTGCTCCTACCACAGCCAGCGAGGCCGAAGGTATTGTCCGTATCCCCGCAGGACGCCTCGATGCGCTCATGAACCAGGTTACCCAACTGGTCGTCAGCCGCACGCGGATGGATCATAAAATCGAGGATTTCGGCGATCTGCGTGACAAACTGGATTATTGCCGGCGGCGTCTGACCAGCCTGATCCAGGGTTTCCAGGAACACTACGAATACAATATTGCTGACGGATCCGCTCAGCGCGGCACTCCGGCGCCGGCAGAGGCGGATGGGGAAAAGGTCTTCACCGACCTCGAGTTCGACAAGTACGACGACATCAACATCCTGGCGCGTAGCGTCATCGAACTGGCAACGGATACGGGCGAGATTGCCGATCAGTTGGGACAGCTCATCGAGTCCTTCGGCGACGAATCGAGAAAGTTTTCAAAGATCACCTCGTCGCTGCAGCGCCAGATCACGCGGTTGCGCCTCGTCTCGATCGACAGCGTATTCCGGCGACTCGCGCGCCCGGTGCGTGATGCCGCGCGACAAGAGAACAAGGTCGTCGATTTGCAGATCGAAGGGGGGGACGTCCAACTCGACAAGGCCATTGTGGAAGGCATCCATGCACCGCTCTTGCATCTGGTTCGTAACGCCGTGTCGCACGGTATCGAATCTCCAGGACGCCGCCGTTCGGCCGGCAAGACCACCAAGGGCACGATCCGCATCACCGCCCAACCGCACCACAACAGCGTCATGGTCGAGGTGCGCGATGATGGGTATGGTCTTGATTATCCAGCCATCCTGGCAAAAGCTCGATCTCTGGGACTCGTGGAACCGGAGGCGAATCCGTCTCGCGAGCAACTGCAACCGTTGATCTTTCGCCCGGGCTTCAGCACCGGACAGACAGTCACCGATCTTGCGGGCCGAGGCGTCGGCATGGATGTCGTGGCACGGGAAATCGCGGCCCTGAACGGCACATTGCTGGTCGATTCGAAGGACGGCGAAGGCGTCACAGTCCGCATGATGCTGCCGGTCATGACCAGCATCGATGAAGTCTTCCTGCTCCATACCGGCAGCCAGTGCTACGCGCTGGGTTCCGACTTCGTCGAGCAGGCCATTTCCATCGAAGCGCAGAATCTCATCGACGTGGACGGCCAACCCATGGTGCAGGTCCGTAACGAATTGATCCCCGTGATGATGCTCGGCTCCCTCGTCGACGCCCCGGCCCCCACGGGCACAGGGACGGCGCTCCTGTTGCGCGCCGGAGATCGCTGCATGGCTCTACTGGTCGACCGGGTCGAGCCGCAACGTGAAGTGGTGATTCGACCACTCGGCCGGGTTCTGGAAGCGCATCCCTTTCTCTCTGGCGCCACCATCTCGGGTGATGGTGCGGTGATTTTCACCTTGCACGTGACACGTCTCTTCGACGTCCTCGCCATGCAGTCCAAACATCCATCGACCTATATTCTGGCGAGCCAGAGCGACGAGCCTCCTGCCGATCCTCAGGCTGTGCTCGTCGTCGATGATTCGATCAGCGTACGCAAGCTCGCAGCGCGGTTCCTGGAGGTCGAAGGCATCGAGGTGGATACGGCAATCGACGGACTCGATGCGCTGAAGAAGCTCGCCAGCGGACGCTTTCGCATGGTCATAACCGATCTCGAGATGCCACGTATGCACGGGTATGAACTCATCGCAGAAATCCGCCGTCAGCCAGCCCTCCGGCACTTGCCGGTCATCGTGTGCAGCTCCCGATCGAGCGAAAAACACCGGCAGCGTGCATTCGAAGTGGGCGCCCAGGGATATTTGACGAAACCTTTTACGAGTGAGTTACTTCTGGCGGAGATCCAGAAACTCACGCATACTGGGATGGCTTCTCCTCGGTTGGACGGCATACTCACAGCCGCAGGTCTACCGGAGACGCACCATTAAGACATGATGAATCACGATTCGACCGAAAATACCCCAGCGAAGCGACCAGAGGAAATAGCGGAGACGCCACTCGATCCGGCACTTCCAGGTTCGGCCGATTGGCAACGAGCCGCCGAACACTACCGTGATGTAGCTTCACGGTTGGCCGCTGCCCTCGAGACTGCACAATGCCGCCTGGCAGATCTCGAAACGGAAAGCGCGGTCTACAACGCTGAAATCGAACGTCTGACCGGCGAACGGGATACGGATCAGCAGCGCCTGCACGCCCTCGAAGTGTCCCTGGAGGAAACTCGCGCGCGGCTCGATGAAACGGCAGACCGGTACGCTGGCGACATCTCCCGCCTGCGCGAAGAGATGGCACGGGAAGTGGCGGCAAGCCGCACCGAACTCGAAACTTCGAGACAAAGCGCTGCGGCCCGGGAAGAAGACCTGGTCAACCGCCGCGACGAAATTGCTCGAAAGTTGGAAGACGAGCAGACCCTCGTGTTGCAGCTACGGCAGCAGTTGGACACGTCGAACGCACAGGTCTGTAACGCCGAAAGCGTCCTCGCTGAAACGATCGCCCAAACTGGCCGCCTGCAGGAAGAACTCGACACACTGCGCGACGAGTTGGAACGTGAGCGACATCTGTATGAAAGTGCCGCGACAGAACGGGAAGCGGAACTCAAGCACGAGATCGACCAGCTCCGGCAAGATCTGGCGCAGACTCTCGTCCGTCACCAGGCGGAATTCAACGGGGAAGTCGCAACGCTGCGTGCCACGCTGGCAAGCGAAAACGCAGCACATGAGGCGGCACGAGCCGATCTCGAAGCCAGGTCACAGGCAAGTCAAGCGGAAGCTGCCGGCCTCCGTCAGACACTCGAAGGGCAGACCCAAACAATCAATCGCCTGCGGGAGCAGATCCGCCAGGCGGAAGAAGCACTGACCCAGGTTCAGCAGGAATCAACCGATCAGATTGCTCGAATCCAAACCGAAGCCGCCGCTGCATTGCACACGCTCGAGCAGACCCAGACGGAGCTGCAGGCGGTGCGGCAGGCCAACACGGATGCAGAGCAACGGACAACGGCTCTACGCACGGCCCTGGAAGCTGCAACGAATGAGATCGCCGTACAGAAAGAGCAGGCCGAGCAACTACGGCTGCAAATACAAGAGGGGACAGCGGCAACGGCCCGTGAACGCCAGGCCGCGAACCGGGTGGAGGAACGGGTCCAGATACTCGAGAATGACTTGCGTACATCGCACGCAACCCTCGACCGGCTACGCACAGAGATGGAGGAGACACGGCGCAACGAGGCACAGGCGCGCGCCGACCTGGACCAATCAAGGGAGCGCGAGAAGGAACTCGCCAATGCCAATGCCGCACTCGAAGGCGAACGCGGTGAAATGCGTCTTCAGACCGAAAAACTCTCGGCCGTCCTACGCCAGCTCTCCCAGGAGTATGCCGGTCACCGGGAGAATGCATTCCGGACACAACAAACCCTGAATACTCGTATCGAAGAACTGGGCCTGGAAACCCAAACGGCAGTGGCGCGCATCGCCGAATTGGGAACCCTGGCCGGACAGTGGGAACGCGAATGCGAACGATTGCGCAAGGAACGCACCTCACCGGATGAATTGTCACGCTTCAAGAGGGAAGCAGCAAAACTGGAAACCAGAATCGAGGAGTTGGAAAAGCAACGCGCAGAAACCGCACAGAACCATTCGGCCGTGGTTGCGGGTTACTTGCACGAACTGAACCAGCGAAGCGATTTGCTCCACTCCCGCGAACAAGAACTGCACAAACTGACGAGCGAGGCGGAAACCCTGCGTGAAACGTTTGAGGAAACGCAGTCCTTGCTCGAACAGGAACGACAGGAACGAGGCGAGTTACAGCGCCAGCTCGACGAACTGCGCAAGGCAAGCGGCCCACTGCGTCTGTCCTTGGAACCTTCCGCGAAGCCGACGATGCCGATCGTGTCCGCAACGGTTGCATCGCCAACCACGGCAACATTCAAGATTGCAGGGGCGGTGACACCGGAACAGCAGGGCTCCGCTTCATGCAGCGAATCCCTGGCCAGAGTCCTGTCGGGCGGACCATTGACCATCATCCATCTGGAGGAAAACAAGGATCTGCGTGAAAAAATCCGAAACGTATTCGCTGGGCAGCCGGATACTCGTTACCTGAACACCCTGGATGGCGCGGCCAAAGCCGGCGAGTTGCTCCTCGCCGTGAACCTGCTCAACCGAGCGCATGACCCGATCGCCGCCATCGCAAATCATGTCAAGGCGCATCCGGACCGACAGAACATCTTCGCCTACTGCGCCGAAGGGAACTTCGGATTCGTTTTCGGCAATGTGACTTTCTTCGCACCGCCGCTCGATCCGGAAGCGTGCATTGCCTGGGCGACCCCCCCCGGAGCGTCGGTGCAGCGTCTTCTTGCGGCGAGCAATAACATCGAGATGACGAGCAATCTGCGAACGATGCTCAGTCGAGTGCGCTGCTCGACATCAGTCGGACTCGACCTGCGCCAGGTCACCGACCTGCTTCCCATGATCCGGCCACAGGCCGTTCTGGTCGACCTGTCTCTTGCCCGTGCCGAGGGCCTGCGTCTGATTGGCCGGCTACGCAGTGATGAGAATTCGCGAGATCTACCGATCGGTGTTCTGCTGCCGGAGCAGACAAAGCTTGCGGAATTCCGCCAGCATGCTGCACGCGCGGCGAGGGAAAGCGCCATCAAGCCCGAGCATCTGGCAGCTTCCCTGGCGCGACAACTGGGTCTCGGTTCAGCACCACCAGCGGAAGTCCGGCTGAAAGTAGCGGGCGGGAATTGATCGAACTGCCGTATTCCGGCTGCACCGGAGATCTCGATCGCCCAGGACCTTGACCGTTCGGGCGGCCGCTGCGCGACGACCGCGCACAACGACCGCCGGGTCGCCGGTCAAGTTACTGTCCCACGGATTCGTTCTCGTCTGCCGTCTCAGCTCCCGCGCTGTCTCGCACAGCATGCATCGTCCCATGCACGATCTGTACGAGAACGGGACGGCGTTCCATGCGCGAGGCATCGATCCGTACCAGACCGGTCGGGCCTTCGAAGGAATGTGGTGCCGAGATCGATTCCCAGACCGAGCGGCGTGTATCCGCTCCGCCGGCCACCGCTTCCTTGAGGATCAGAGCAGCTTCATAGGCCACGGCATCCAGAGTGCCGGGAGATTGTTGGAATCTGTCCTGGTAGGCCGCCACGAAATCACGCGTAGCGGCATTGCCATCGTCACTGGCAAAGACCGTGGCAAAGATCACCCCGTTGAGAGTCTCGTCCTTGTCGCCAAGCGATTCCCAGTTACAGGCTCCGAACAGAGGGATGTCTGGCAAGTTTTCCTGGAGGAAATGGGCCAGCCGGCCGGCAGTGGCGGGGGAGCCAGCGAGCACAAGGCCCTGCAACCCGTCTCTCTCGCGCCAGCGGTGAACGGTTGCCACGGTCAGGGTTCGCGCATCAGGCGAATAGGCGTCGGCACCTACCACGGTGGCGCCGCGTTCCGTTGCGGCAGCCTTGAAGTGTGCAAAAAAGGTCCGCCCTGTATCGTCATTCGGGTAAATGACTCCGAACCGCCGCACACGTGCACGGTTCACGGCGAAGTCCAAAATGGGAGCCAGGAGGTGATCGCGTACTACCCCTGCGCTCAGGACATAGTGCTGTCGCGACGGCGTACCGCTCGACAGATCGAGATACGGGATGCCGGCACGCATCGACGCAGAGGCGGCCGAGACCGCCACCGCTGAATCGGTGGGACCGATGATTGCCAGAACTTCGGGATCCGCTGCAACCTCAGTGATCACCGACGACAGGTCGTCGCGGCCGATGGTTCTGCTCTGAACCGCGTCACCGAGCGCCAGTTGCGCACCCCGCTCGATGGCCTCCTCATGCGATGAATCGTGCGGCAGTAGAACGACGATCCGCGCGTTCTCGGCCGGAACACGTGTTTCAGCAGCAGACTCCTGTGCCACCAAGGCAGGCTCGGGCTCGGCAACGGCCTCTTCCGCAGCGGTCTCTGCGGGTGCCGCAGCTTCGATCGCGGCAGGCCCTCCAGGTTCTACCGCCGGGGATTCGAATTCAGGCATCGGCTCGGGAATCTCGGGATTCTCACGACGCGCGATCTGAGAATCGATGATTTTGGTCACATCGCGCGATGTGACCATGCGCCGCGTCTCTTCCAACTCGGCCATGGACATGTCCTTGGCGACCGTCGCAATCCGTAGTCGAAGTTTTGGACGATCAGACTCGCCAGCGATCCCCCAACCACGATCCCACGATTCGACTGCTGCAACGGGATGACCCAGCGCCCTCTGCCCATCACCACGCAGCGCATCGACCTGGACCCAGCGACCTGCGGGATAACGATTTTGCAGATCGCGGAGGGTGTCGAGGACATCCGAGAAGCGGCCGATCTGGTACTGGGAAAGCGCTTTCTTGTACAGCGCACGGGCCGTGTACTGGTCCTTGTCGACGACCTCCGTGTAGGAAGAGTAGAGCGCGATCGCATCTTCATACTGACGGTAGCGAAAGGCTTCGTCGGCACGGCGAATCGACCCGGGCGGCTCGGGAGGTGCCTTGATCCTGGATCCGCAGGCTGGGAAAACCATGCAGCCGACAAGCAACGACAACCAGAGGAACGACCGGACCGAAAGCGATTGGCGCATCACCCGAACATCTCCTTCACTTTTTCAAAAAACCCCTTGGAGAGTGGGTTTACATCTTCTCCGCTACAGCGTGCAAACTCTTCCAGCAGCTCGCGCTGGCGTGCCGTCAATTTGCGTGGGATTTCAACCACGATTCTGACCAATTGGTCGCCACGCCCGCGCCCTCGGATCTCTGGCGCGCCCTTGCCCTTGAGTCGAAAGACACTGCCCGACTGGGTCCCGGCGGGAACTTTCATTTTCACTTTCCCTTCAACCGTCGGAACTTCGATCTCGGCACCAAGCGTCGCCTGGGAGAAAGCGATGGGAACCTCACAGACAATATGGTTCTCCTGACGCAGGAACAACGGATGTTCCCGGACATTGAGTACGACGTACAGATCGCCCGAAGGACCGCCGTTGCGGCCGGCCTCACCTTCGCCGCGCAGCTTCAGGCGCGATCCGGTATCGACACCAGCCGGAATCTTCAAATTGAGGGTGTGGCTTTTATGGATAACGCCGGATCCGGCACAGGTGCGACATGGATCACGGATGATACTGCCCTGGCCGCCACATTGCCCGCAGGTCTTGGCAATGGTGAAGAACCCCTGCTGAAAACGCACCTGGCCGGCTCCCTGACAACCCGGGCAGGTGGTCCGTTCGGTTCCCTCTTTCGTGCCCTTACCGCCGCATGAATCACATGTGGCGAGACGCGGAACCTTGATGACTTTCTCCGCTCCGAAGATCGCTTCTTCGAAGCTGATCTCAAGGTCGTAGCGAAGGTCCTCGCCACGGCGGGAGCGCCGCCCACCACGGCGGCCGGCACCGAAGAAATCGCCAAAGATGTCGCCGAAGACATCCTCGAAACCCGAACCGGAGAAATCGAAGCCACCCGAACCAAAGCCACCGGTCTGCTCGAAAGCCGCATGGCCAAACCGGTCATACGGGCCTCTCTTCTCACTATCGGAGAGCACCTGGTAGGCCTCCGTGGCTTCTTTGAACCGATTCTCTGCTTCCTTATCCCCCGGATTGCGATCCGGGTGATATTTCATGGCAAGCTTGCGGTAGGCCTTTTTGATTTCGTCTTCGCTGGCAGAGCGGCTGACGCCGAGGACTTCGTAATAATCACGCTTCTGCGTCACCGCGGCCTCCTGGAGCTCGTGGGTTGGACAATACAAGAGCCGTTCCCCCGAGTCGAGGGACGGCTCTTGTCGTCCGTACGGTCATCGAACCGGCATCACCCTTTCACTTCTTCATAGTCGACGTCCACCGCATCATCCTTGCCTCCGGAGGCCGCCGCACTGTCGCCCGCCTTGCCGCCATCCTGGGAATGCGTCTGATCCGCTCCGGGTTGACGCGCCTTGGCATACATGGCCTCCGCCAGTTTGTGTGCCGCCTGATTCAAGCGGTCGGTGGCGCTCTTCATCGCCACAGAGTCCTGGCCTTCCAGTTCTTTTTTCGCAGCCGCCAACGCCTCTTCGATAGTGCCCTTCGTTGCTGCATCCAACTCGCCGCCATGTTCGGAGAGCGATTTTTCGGTCTGGTAGACGAGACTATCGAGTTGGTTGCGGGCCTCGGCGGTTTCCTTACGCTTGTGGTCGTCAGCCGCGTGGAGTTCCGCGTCCTTGACCATCTGTTTGATTTCCTGTTCGGTGAGCCCGCTCGATGCCGTGATGCGAATCGACTGTTCCTTGCCGGTTCCGAGATCTTTGGCATGGACATGCACGATGCCGTTGGCGTCGATATCAAAGGTCACCTCAACCTGAGGCATGCCACGGGGCGCGGGGGGAATCCCGATGAGATCGAACTGCCCCAACAACTTGTTATCGGCAGCCATCTCGCGCTCGCCTTGAAAGACTCGGATCGTCACGGCGGTCTGGTTATCAGCCGCTGTGGAAAACACCTGGCTCTTCTTTGTCGGGATCGTCGTGTTCTTGTCGATGAGCTTGGTGAACACGCCGCCGAGCGTTTCGATACCCAGCGAAAGTGGCGTTACGTCGAGCAGAAGGACGTCTTTCACTTCCCCCTTCAGGACGCCCGCCTGGATGGTGGCTCCCACGGCAACCACTTCGTCCGGATTGACGCCCTTGTGTGGCTCCTTGCCGAACAGCTTCTTCACGCGTGCCTGAACGGCGGGCATGCGGGTCATGCCGCCCACGAGTACCACCTCGTCGATGCTGCTGGCGCTGAGGGCAGCATCCCGCAGAGCGGTGAGGCACGGAGCGTCGAGGCGATCCAGCAGATCGGAGCACAAAGCCTCGAGCTTGGATCGGGTCAGCTTCATGTTGAGATGTTTCGGGCCGCTCGCATCCGCCGTGATGAACGGAAGATTGATGTCCGTTTCCATGGAGGAAGAGAGTTCACACTTCGCCTTTTCCGCAGCTTCTTTCAGTCGCTGCAGTGCCATACGGTCATTACGCAGCTCGATCCCCTGGTCCTTTTTGAACTCGTCCGCCAGATACTCCATGATGCGTTGATCGAAATCGACGCCACCGAGGAAGGTATCACCGTTGGTCGCTTTCACCTCGAATACGCCATCACCAATCTCGAGAATCGAAACGTCGAACGTGCCACCACCGAGGTCAAAGACGACAATTTTCTCGTCCTTCTTCTTGTCCAGCCCGTAAGCCAGCGATGCCGCCGTCGGCTCATTGATGATACGAAGCACATTCAGTCCTGCCACACGCCCCGCGTCCTTGGTTGCCTGGCGCTGGCTGTCGTTGAAATAGGCAGGCACCGTGACGACGGCCTCCGTCACCGATTCGCCCAGATAATCTTCGGCCGTCTGCTTCATTTTCTGCAGGATGAATGCCGAGATCTCAGCCGGGCTGTACTGCTTGCCGCGAATTTCCACCCACGCATCACCGTTATCTGCCGGCACCACCTTGTATGGCAGGACCTTGGCCGCCTTCTGGACTTCCGGATCGTCAAAGCGACGACCCATCAACCGCTTCACCGCAAAAATCGTATTTTCGGGATTGGTGATCGCCTGGCGGTAAGCGATCTGTCCGACAAGACGCTCACCACTTTCGGTGAATGCCACCACGGAGGGCGTCGTTCTTCCCCCTTCCGAATTCGGTACGACCTTAGGCTCTCCACCCTCCATCAACGCGACACACGAATTCGTGGTGCCCAAATCGATTCCGATGACCTTACCCATATCCGTAATCTCCTTGCTTGTACGCCGTCTGTGCCAATCAACGTGCGGTTTTGCGGTTAATCACTGTCTTTCGTGCTTTCAACCGCAGTGACCGGCTTACCGCTGCTGACGCTAACCATAGCCGGGCGCAACAACCTATCGTGCAGCTCGTATCCGATCAGGTGCTGATCTGCCACGTGCAGAGCAGGATGCACATCCGACCCGACCTGCGCGATCGCTTCGTGCTTGTTTGGATCGAACGGCTGCCCCAGCGCTTCGATCCGATTCACACCATGGCGCCCGAGCGCTTCCACTAACATTTTGAGAACCAGTTGGACCCCTTCGACTACCGGGTTATCGATTTCCGCATGGGACACCGCCCGCTCCAGATTGTCGATGATCGGCAAAAGATCCCGCAGCAACGGCTCGGCAGCAAAGCGCACCGCATCGGCCGTCTCCTTCTGCATCCGCCGCTTGAAATTCTCGACTTCGGCACGATCGTAGAGTTGTTGCTGCTGCGCTTGCTGCAACTCACGTCGGAGGTCTTCGATCTGCTTACGTAGCGCATCGATTTCGGTCTGCGGGGAGTCCGTTCCGTCCAAGACAGACTTCCCTGGTTGCGCGTCTTGATTCGATTCCATGAGATTTACTCCAAATGGCGATGGTTCTCCCGATGGATGTCTACGAGGCGGCTGGTAAAACGTCTGAGACTCGGGGGGAGCGCCGGGACAGAAAAGCCCGGCGAAGCTAAGGACGAGGGTCCACCTTGTCAAGCGAGAGCGGCCATGGTTTGGTCACGCACCGTGACGGTATCCTTGCAAAGCGAAGCACTGATCCTGCGCAACCGACCGTACGGGGAAAGCGACTTGATCGTCACCTTCCTTGCGGAAGAGGCTGGAAAGCTCACCGGAATCGCCAAAGGCGCAAAGAACTCACGACGCCGGTTTGCCAACTGCCTGGGAACCTTCACCCGGGTCCGTGTTCATTACAAAATCCGTAGAGATGCCAGCCTGGTATTCATGGAAAGCTGTGATCTGCTGCAGCCGGCAACCGATCTGAGCGACCCGGCTCGGCTCGCTTACGGCAGCTATCTCATCGAACTGGTCGATCTGCTCACCGAAGAGGCCCATCCCGTCCCCGGTGTGTTCCGGCTCCTGGGTGAGGCCATCGAAAGGCTACGCCACGGCCCGGCGACAGGTCCCTTCCTGCGGGCCTTCGAACTGCACCTCCTTTGCGATGCCGGATATGAGCCGCAATTTCTCACATGCGCTCGCTGCCATCACGACATCGCTCCGACCGAACAGGCCTATGTGGAAGCTATGCACCCTGGAATCATTTGTGCAGCCTGCCTGCAGCCTGCTGAATCTATCGTAGCGGTCGATGGGCGGACCCTGGCCTTCGTTGATTCACTCAAGACGTTGCCGTTAGCCGAGACTCAAAACCTGCGCCCGAACGGCGATGTTGCTCGACAGGCGGCGCGCATTCTGGGCGCGCTCCTCGCCCCGCATCTCCGCCGGCCATTGCGTTCTCTCAAGATGATTGCTGCACTGGCCCCGTAGGAAGACGACAAAACCCGCCGGGACGGATGATCGTTGTCCGCACGGGCCGCGATTCGAATGAATGGAAGTGCCTCTACGAAAACCGATGAGGAGATGGCGGCGCGTGGAATCGAACCACGGACCTAGGGATTATGAGACCCTCGCTCTAACCAACTGAGCTACGCCGCCACGGGGCATTCATCGAGGCGCGCGGTATAGCGGGCACACCCTGCCGGAGCAAGGCGCGCGAATGGATGGGGTGCGATCTGACGACCGCACCCCATCCAAAGATGGCTCTTACTGCGGACAGCCGTTCAGGGCGTTGTTCACCGCGCCGATGATCTCGTCGACGGTGACCGTACCATCACTGTTCGTGTCACCTGCCAGGCAGGCGGAAACCGGCGTGGCCTCGAGAGCGATGTTCACCATGACGATGATTTCGTCGACGGTTACTTCACCGTCGCCCCCACAGTCGCCACCACAGCTCGGCGTTGTGGGTTCTTGACTCTGCGCAACGAAATCGATGGTGACGGCGATCGCACCGATCGTTTCGACTTCAGGGATCGCGAAGGCCGATACGAGTTCAGCGCCCCCGGGATTCCCCTTCGCCAGTTCCTGACAGTTGAACGGCGATCCACTGACTTCGACCGGACCGATCTCGTCCCCATCAGGCAGATTCGTCACACTGGCTGCTGCGTTCCCGGTCACGGCCGGATTGGTGGCCGCCACACCGATATCGGCATTGTCGTCAGCCGTGCAGAACTGCCCGTCCGGACCGTATTCTTTACCTGAACCCGTGCACTTGCCGAGAACGACATCTACGCCAACCGTGATCAGCATGTTGCTCGAGCCCGGTCCGCCACTACCGCTCAGAGTGATCACCGGCTCACCAGCCTCACCCGTGTCGCCACCGGCATCGACCGTATAGAACAGATCCGTGTTCTCCAGCCCATTACAACCGATGACCCCAGAGGCCGTGTTGCCGGCACCGTGCACATAGGTGCAAGGATTCAGACCCTTCGCCGCACACTTGTCCTCCATCGTGCAATCTTCAGCCAGGCTGCCGTCGGGATTCTGGTAGAGACCGCCGCACGTTTTCGCTTCAGCCCCGTGCACGCAACCACAGGCCATGCTCATGACGTCGATTCCCGGGAAGGTTACCGAGTTGGCCTTCACGACAGCCGGGATCTGACCATCGCGTTCCTTGCCGATCGTCAGGGTGAGACCACCAGTCAGAGGAACCGGCAATGAAATGAAGGAGTGGGCAATCACACCGCTGGTCCCCTTCTTGATGTCTGTTCCCTGCTGCTCACCCGGCACCAGATCGTAAGGGACATCACGTTCATTCGTGCAGTTTACGGCGCAACCATCGCCGCCGAATGGTTTGCAGATCCCTCCACCAGGGCACTCCGCATTGCTCGAACATGCAGTGCCTGCATTCGGACTGCCGACGCAGATACCACCGTCGTCGCACTCTTCCCCAGCATCGATCTTCTTGTCACCACATGTCGCCAAGCCAGGCCGTGGGGCGGCAACCGCCAACACACCAGCCGCCAACACGACCATCCAGAGTTTGCGCATACTCACTCGCCTCCTTATTGAGAATTCAATGGTGTCGCGTACTGCGAAGACACACCTTAAGTCAATATCTATGTCGCCATCCGTCAGACGCTTTGCGCCAAATGGCCGGTAAAAGCAACCATGCGGACAAAGAAGAGATCGACCCCACAGTTGATGCCGCACGGCGCCGGCTTTGAATTCCACCGTGAAGTGCCGCAGCTTTCTTCTCGGTATCGTTTTTCCCGCCGCATGGCAGTGTGCAGTATCTCGGGGCTGTCTTGCAAACCAGGGCAGATCCACTTCGGCATCTGCACGGTGAATGGAGGTAGGCAACTACTCTGTGCCGGCCAGCAGCGTCTGTGTTCCTCCTCAATCTCGAACGGCAGATCTCTCTCATGCCCCTTTCGGGGAGCGCGGGGAGGTTGGTGGCGGGGTGTCGTAAATTACCAAGGCTCGCCTGGACTGACCGGATTCCGACTCGGCCAGACTGGCCACGCTCGGTAGCTTGCGCATGGCGTAGTCAAATGGGGGCAACGGCCGCTTCGTTCGTTTCTGGGATCGCTGGCGGGTTGGGTGGGTTTGCTCATATCGCCTCGCCTTGACCCTCCCCCCCCTGTTGAGACGAACGAAGGCAGGAAGCCGGCTGGGTGTTATAGGTGACGAAAAGCTGATTGGTCTGGTGAGCTCGATTGTCAGATCTCCATCGACCTTCCATCTGCGAGGGGACGTTTTGGCGATCAGGACAGCCGTGACCCGGTTTTGAGAGGCTGGCTACCGGTTGGGTTCCCATGACACCAGTCACCGTCCCTGCCACACGAGAATCCAGATCAAAAAAGCGGTCGCTCAAACGGAAATATGTGATCGATGTTCCCTCATCTATATAGGGCGAGACATCGCTTGCCGGGCGTAAAATGCCTTTACCTGGAGTCCCGTGGGCCATAGCGCGACCGCGCTTTCAGTGACAAATTCCGTCGCTTTCCGTCAATTCGTCACTTTCTCGCCGATTGCGTCACGAAACCCCGGTCAAGAATCGTCACTCGGTAGGCGTTCAGCCGAGACCAACATCGAAACGATCAGATTCCACATCGTACAGGTCGTCCCAGACGGGTTGGCACGGGACCTGCAGTCGAAAAAGGCAACGGGTTCGAGAGAACAATGAAACAAGCAACGGGGCCACCGAACGACACTTCCTGAAAGAAAGGGGGAAGACAAGGGAAGACAAGTGGCAAGACATTGCAATCAACCAAGCAACCAACAACGTCAGACGAGGAGGATTCAAGATGAAGGCTATTCGGAACAGCAAGGGTTTCACGTTGATCGAGCTTCTGGTCGTGGTCGCCATTATCGGCATCCTGGCAGCAATCGCCATTCCGCAGTTTGCGGCGTACCGCCAGAGAGGTTTTGACGCACGCGCCGAGTCTGATCTGCGTAATGCTGCAACGAGTGAAGAGGCCCTCTACGCGCAGACCCAGGCTTATGCAAGCTGCACGAATGCTGCGTGCGCCACAGCTCTCCCGGGCTTTGCGTTGTCGAATGGTGTGACGATCAGCATGACGGCGTCTGGCGACAGTTTCACGGGCACATCGAAGCACAACAACGGCCCAACCACATGGAACTACGACAGCACCGCAGGCGGCATCACCAACTAAATGCTCTGATGCCATCGCCGCGATTTCCGCGGCGTGCAAAGGGGATGGAACGAAAGTTCCATCCCCTTTTTTTTCGACGAAACGGCCGGTTGTGCCTGACCCTGCGAATGCCCTCTGCCAACCGCCGGCTTTTGCAAATCCCACCCTCTCGGCCTATAGTCCCGCCCGCAAATTGAACCATGCGGGCGTGGCGGAATGGCAGACGCAACGGACTTGAGCCAGAACTTGAGTGCTCGCCGGGAAACTGGCGATGCAGAACTGCCCAAATTCGGGGAAACCTGTGCAATGGCAATCCCGAGCCAAGCCCGGAGCCGCACTCCGGGAAGGTGTAGAGACTAGACGGGCAGCACCTAACCTCCGGCGGCCGTCCGGAATATGGTGAAGGGATAGTCCAGACCACAAACCTGTTGCCGGGCAACAGGGCGGCGAAAGCCGTAGCCGGTACGAAAATCCGTTGAGGGTATCCTCGTGAGGGTTCGAATCCCTCCGCCCGCACCAGCCACTGCGTATCTCTCCGTTGTCTCGGAGAGATTTTCCGACCGCATCTTCGACAAAAATATCACCGACTACGCCGGCCTCCTGCACGGCAACCGTACGGTTCCGGGATGAGGTTCAGTATCGTTGTCGCGAGGGGAAGCATCGTACGTCACGGGTCCTACGCCGCCATGCCTCCGGTTCGAGATGAGGGTGAACTTGTCGCAACCGGCGGCCGTCGCAACGGACGGTGCAGCACTTCGAGGGCATGGAGCGTTTGTCGCACGAAAACCAGTAGACCACCAACCTGACGCCAACCGACTGCCGGGGTCTCCTGGTCGTCCGCCATTCCATCCGACGAATCAGTCGGCTGCACCGCCCGAGATCGTCGCTTCCTCCGGCTTCCCCTGGCGGCGCAGGACCTCATTCAATGCCTGACGGACACCCGGGCTCGGTTTTTGTGCCAGGGATTGCCGGTAGTACGATTCGGCCTCCGCCAGCTTGCCCTGCTGTGCCAGCGTACTTGCCAGATTATTGCAGGCCGGTACGAATTTCGGATCGGCTTCGACTGCCCTGCGATATTCCGCAATGGCCTCGTCAGCCCGACCCTGACGTGCCAGCACGTAGCCCAATCCATTGCGGACCTCGGCGCTCGGACGGCCCGGCAGCGCCCGGCGGTAGTGCGACTCGGCCTCTGCAAACTTTCCTGCCTGAACGTACTCAACCGCCAGGTTCATATGTGCCGAGGCACATTCGGGATCCAACTCGAGTGCTTTCCCGTATTGTGCGTGTGCCTCCTCCGTACGGCCGAGACGCGCCAGCGTGAATCCCAGATCACTGTAGATCTCCGCACGTGGCTCGACTTCGAGTGACGCCTTGAAGTGCGTTGCTGCCTCTTCGAGGCGTCCCAACTCGACCAGAGCGAGCGCCAGATTGTTGTGGGCCTTCGCATGACGCGGGGACGCCGCGAGGGCACGTTCATATTCGGCCACCGCCTCCGAGGGCCGGCCGTCCTGGAACAAGGTCCACCCCAGGGCATTGCGTAATTCCGCGTCTTCCGGAGTCATCTCCAAACCACGCCGAAAGGCCCGCTCTGCCCCCTTGTGGTCACCAGTATTCTCACTGGCCGTTCCGGCACGCAGAAATGAATACGGATCCAGGAACTGCTCCCGGATCTCCGCGATCGCATCGCCCGGAAGCTTCACGAACTCAGGGATGTTCGCCGCGCGATCCGGCGAAGTGAATCGTTCCAACAAAACGGGGGGGCTGTCGTTTCCATCCGCATCGATATGGGTGAGGAACAACTGCGTGTAGGCCGTGTTCACTTTCGAGGAGAAGACCAGCCACCGGCTGTTGGACGACCAGCTATGCCACGAGTTCATCCGCGCCGTGTTGTAGCGCAGCCGCCGCGCCACACCGCCCTTCGCGGGGACGATATACAGCTCGCTGTCGGGTCGCAGCAGCATGTAGCTCTTCGCCTTGCAGAACACGATCCACTTGCCGTCCGGCGAATACTTCGGAAAAAAGTTGCTCATCCCATCACCCGAAGCGCCCGCAAGTGGCTCCGGCACGCCACCCTTCCCGTCGTTGAAGGGAATCCGATAGATGTCGTAGAGGAACGGTTTCTTATCGACGGTGAACTCCGGAACATCGTTCTCGTCGACGATCGCACTGTTCTTCTGCTCGAGATGGTACGCATGGTGCGCCTTGGCTCGCGCAAACAGAATCTCCTTGCCGTCCGGGCTCCAGACCGCGTTGGTCTGCACATATTCGGGATCGTCCGCGCCGGGCAAGGCGGCAAACTTTTTCGTCACTCGATCGTAAACGACGAGGATGCCTTTGATCGGGAAGAAGAGTTGCGAAATCATGATGTCGGGAATCGCCACGAACACCGACCGATCCTTGACCGTGCTGATGACATACCGCCCCGTGGGCGAGACCCGGGACAACAAGCCGAAGGTCAGTTCACCGTCCTCACGTTTGAAATCCGCCCAGGTGATGATCTTCGCATCGTCAAGCACCATGTGCTTGGACACCGGCAGAATCCCGTAGGCGCCCTTGTCGTTGCCGTAATCGACATCGAGACCGAGTGTGCTGCCATTGTCGGCAAACGAGTGGCAGTTGCCGCACACCGGCAGATTCTGCAGCACGATCGGCGGCCCCGTTTCCAAATCGATCGTGCCAAATCTCCAACGGATGCGGGAGGGATCCTGTACCGCGGTCAGGAACGGTAACGGGACCTCCCGGTAAAACAAAGAGTCGCCCACGCGATCCTTCGAAGTGCTGATGTGTACACGTGACGACGAAAGAATTTTTGCCGGATCACCGTGATTCACTCCGGCGATCATGACCTCGGCACGGCGCTCCGAACTCCGGGCCTTGATCTTCTTCCAGATTTCTTCGGAGGGTCGCCAGCGCGCTTCGCCGACCCATTGCCGCACGAGTTCTTGTCTCGTCGAGTCACGCACAACGACGGACCATCGATCTACCGTCTCGGTTCCATCCTCCCAAACGAAGGTCGGTGCAACAATCTCGGGCGGAAAGAGCGTATCTTCCAGCGGATACGTGATTCGCAACGCCCCCTCGCTGGCGGCCAGCACACCAGCCGCCAGGATTTCGGCCACGAGGAAAGACAGCAACGCTACCCGCGCCACACGGCGCACGGAGGCGAGTACAACAACGCAAGACAGCCTCGACATACTCTCATCCCTACGCTCCCATCGCACCGATGGGAAGCAACGCAACGACTTCCGTCTCACACAGGAGTTCCGGCCGGCAGAGTGGTGCTTCGACCACCACCCAGGGAAAGCCACCGAAACCATGTGAGTGACAGATCTTTCGCAAGCTTACCGCATCATCCGGGTTCTTCAGGTAGGTGATGGCTGAATGCACGTCGGGAAATCCCGCACCCTGCGCAGCGAGCAATGCTTCGATGTTTTTCAGCATGCGGAGGGCCTGTTGATTGAAATCACCGATATGGACACTGTGGCCAGCCGCATCGATGCTGGCGGTCCCCGACACCTGCAGGCTCAGCTTGTTGCTGCCGGAAATCTTCAGACCACGGGAAAAGTCCGCACCATAGCTCCATGCTTCGTTGAGAGTCGAAGCGGACATACGGACCGGCGCCACCGCTAGGGGGGCGTCCAGAGCATAGAGGCTCATGGAAAAATCATGTGCCCCAGAAGGTGGCACGCCCTGAACTCCGGTGCTCGCCGGCTGGAGTTCGATCCCCCGGCTCTGGAAGAACTCCCGGCGAGCACGGTTGAGCGCATCGTAATCGCGGTCGATATCACGCAAGTAGATCCATGTCCGGACCACCCTGGAGAACCCCATGCCGCAGCGTGTGAGCAACTGTTCCGCGTTCGAAAACATATCCAGCGCTTCCGAAAATGCATCACGCCCTCGTCCGTAAATCAGATTGGTGTACAGCGACGTCTCGCCATCCAGCCGGATCAGACGTGCGGTAGATGAGGCGCAAGCCGCACAGGGACAGGACGGGATCGCACGGACGTCGCGCACCGAGGCTGAAGTGCGATCGTGCGGCAGCACCACCGAGACGAGGAGTTCGAAGATCGCGTTCGATTCGATGGGGGCTTGCTGAATACAACCCGGAGCCAACACGGAAGTTGTCTGATTCGCCCCGGAGAGAATCCTCTGACGCGCTTCCAGAATCGCCGGAAGCTCCTGCCGTGCATCCCGGATGAAAAGGGTTTCCCGAGAAAGATTGCCGAACGAACCATGCCACCGGGCCAAAGCATCGACAAGGGAGCGATACACAGCCTCGGCTGAATTCCGTGGACTCTGCTCGGCCGCCAGGGGCCGGCAGAGAATGGTGAGTTCTTCGGCCTTCGGTCCGACGAAACGACTCAGGGCGGCACAACACGCAGGCACCCCTCGCGTACCGTCCTCCCGAGCGCGGCAGGGGTGCCGTGTCGTATTGGTGCTACCGCCCGGAAGTGCTCCTAGAGACACTCGGGAAGTTCGGGGAGGAAGGAAATCGTCCCCGTGGTGTTTCCACTGGCGCAATTGTTTTTTCCGCCAAGCCCCAACATATCCGCGGCCACCCCCTGGAATGGTCCGGGTGGTGGATTCGCGGCGTTATTGATCACTGTGTTGTCGATGAATTTGTTGTTGTCGGGAGAGGTGTCGCGGAAATCCGGGCGATGCACCCGGCAATCGAAGTCTGTTCCCTCGACGGCCAGGCAGTAGTCCATCATGGCGATGCCGAAGAAGTCGTTGTTTTCGACGTGATTTCGTTGCACATCGACGTTATCGACGCCCAGGAGCAAGATTCCACCCCCCGGAGGCAGGGCGCCCGCCTGTCCACCCTCGGCACTGTTCGGCTCGTTGTTGTCGTACACACGGTTGTCGAGGATATGCCAGAAGCCGTTTCGTGAGGGCGGTTCGAGTGGGGGCAATCCGGCACCCGCCGGATGGTACAGACCGATGCCGATCGTGTTGTTGTAGACATCGTTCTGCTGCGCCAGGACCTCGTTCGAAATCGTGATCTCCAACCCGGTGGGACTGTGATGGAGATCGTTCTCGATGACACGCACATTCTCGGACGCCTCGACCCACAGAGACGCATCCTGTGAGCCATAGGACACATTCTTCTTCACGAGGCCGTTGGCCGAAAGAGTGGGCCAGATACCGACCTCCAGATTGTCGATCGATTCATTGTCCTCGATGGTGAAATTCTGGACGTGACGCAACCAGATGCCGTTGTTCTTGAATCCCTCGACGGTGAAACCTCTCACTTCGACACCATCGATATCCGGGTCTCCCTGATTGCGTGGCGCGATGACAATACCGTCACGCTGTCCCGGTCCGGGCTGGATGCGCACCCGCGTATTCGGTCGTTCACTGCGCGCGATCAGTTTGAGCGGCTTATCGATCCAGACGGCGGCCGTACCCGAATGGGTTTCGATGTAATCGCCGGGGAGCACTGTAATCGTATCTCCCGGCGCCGCGGCATCAACCGCCGCTTGGATCGACTGGCCAGGACGCACCGTCACACCCGAGGGTACCGCACCCGTAGTCACCGGCACGGAGTCGGTGCCACAGCCCACCGTCAAAAACAGAATCGCACAGATCCCTACTCGCAATGATCTCATGAATCTCCCGCTCGCATCTCAGACTCAAATTTTCGTTGCACGATCGGTCTGTCGCGCTATAGGGCGGCAACGTTCGATAAGTCAAGGTGTCTCGCGCGATCAAGCGAGAGGCTTTGATCGTCCAGCCGTCCAACGATATCGGAGGAACTCCGAAATGACGACGTTTCCCACACTCCGCACAGGTTCCCTGGCAGCCCTGGCTGCCATGCTCTCTGCCTTCTGGACATCGGCCGCACTGGCGCACTCGGGAGGAATGTCGGGCGCTTCCGGCATGGACAATGGCTACTTCTGCCGCAACTGCCATGCTGGCGGAACCACACCAACCCTCGATCTGGAAGGACCGTCGGTGATGGGACTCGACAGCACGGCTCTCTTCCGCTTCACCGTCTCGTCACACTCCGCGACCCAGATCGCCGCTGGGATCGACGTGGCGGCCAGCGCCGGCAATCTCGACACCGTGGCAAACCAGGGGACGATCTTGCTTCTCGGCGATGTGACGCACAGCGAACCGAAGCTCAACGACGCCAACGGCCAGGCAAGTTTCGAGTTCACGTGGCGGGCACCAGCCACCGCCGGTACCTACACCCTGTATGCCGCAGCCACGAGCGTCAACCTCGACGGTAAGCGGACGGGAGACGCGGCCCAACGCATGACGTTCGACGTTCACGTGGGGATCGACACGCCTACTCCCACACAAATCGTGGCTCCAAGTGCGACCGTGACCGCCACACCCACGGAAGTGCCCTCCACCTGCGGCGGCGATTGTGGCGGCGATGGGGAAGTCACCGTCGACGAGATCATCCTCATGGTCAACATTGCACTGGAAGTCACGCCGGTCGCCGCTTGCGAGGCGGGTGACACGAACAAGGACGGGACGATCACAGTGGACGAGATCGTCGCCGCGGTGAACAATGCTCTGAACGGTTGTCCCGCCTAGATAGCACAGGAAAATCGCCCCTTGCGGCGAGCAGCAAACCGCACGCCGCGCCGCCGCAAGGTGGGGCACAGATTGTGCGTTCGGCCCCTCGCTCCCGCTCAGTGCGTCGCAAAGTAGATGTTGCGGACCTCGCTGTAGTGATGCAGCGCGTGCATGCCAAGTTCACGGCCAACGCCCGATTGCTTGAAGCCGCCGAACGGCGCCTGTAGATGGACGCTGGCCGACGAATTCACGGAAAGCACTCCGGTGCGGATCGCCTGGGCCACGCGCAGCCCACGTTTGAAATCATTGGTGAACAACGACCCGGACAGGCCGTAGATCGTGTCGTTGGCCATCTCGATCGCCTGCTCCTCGGTATCGAATGCCATCACAACGGCAACCGGTCCAAAGATCTCCTCATTCACCACACGCATGCCACGATGTGCACCATCGAGAATCGCAGGACTCATGTAGTAGCCTCTGCGTTCCAACCGCCCCCCCCCACAGACGAGGCGTGCCCCTTCCTCCGTACCGATGCGAACGTACGACTCGCTGGTCTCGCGTTGTTTTCCAGAAATCAGGGGGCCCATTTGTGTCGACTCTTCCAGCGGTTCGCCAATCACCAGGCGGCGTGTCGCTGCCGCCAGCGCCTCGACGAATCTTGCATGGATCGAGCGCTCGACGATGATGCGTGAGCGGGCGCAACAGTCCTGGCCCGTATTGGCAAACACTGACGAGACCGCCTCCTGCGCCACTTGCTCGACGTCGACATCGGCGAAGATCACGTTCGGTGATTTGCCACCCAGTTCGAGGCCGATCCGTTTGATCGTCTTTGCCGCAATCGCCATGATCGTGCGGCCGGTCGCCGTTTCGCCCGTGAAACCGATTTTCGCAATATCCGGATGAGCAGCCAGGGCTGCTCCAATGCTGGCGCCAGGGCCTGGGATGACGTTCAGAACGCCGGGAGGCACACCAGCCTCCAGTGCGAGCTCGCCGAGACGGATGGCGCTCAGCGGAGTCAGGCTGGCCGGCTTCAGCACGACCGTGTTGCCACACGCCAGAGCCGGGGCGAGTTTCCACGTTGCGATCACCATCGGAAAGTTCCACGGCACGATCAGACCAACGACGCCGAGGGGCGCATGCAGGGTGATGTCCAACCCCGGTTTCTTGACCTGGATGGTCTCACCGAAAAACTTGTCCGCGGCGCCAGCATAATACCGGAGCGTCTCGGCAACGTGATTCGCTTCCCAACGCGCATCGCCGATCGGTTTGCCAGCGTTGCGTGCTTCCAATACGGCGAGTTCCTCTGCATTTGACTGGACGAGCGCGGCAAACTTGAAAAGGATCTCGGCACGGGCCACTGCGGTCATGCTCGACCAGGCAGGAAAAGCAACTCGTGCCGCCGCAACCGCGTCTTCCAGATCAGCAAGGCCAGCGGACGCCACGGTCTCGAACGGTTCACCGCGCGACGGCTCGATCACTTCGATCGTGCCACTCCCCAACGTTCTTCGATCACCGATCAATAGTGGATGCATGCTCCAGCCTCCTCATCCAGGTCGGCGAGATAACATTCCGGCGGAAAGGATGCACAGCGCAGCCACACCGGCCGGAGCAAACGCCAGCCTTTGCCCTGCGGCTCCGCCAAGACCCGTGGAACGTCAGGGATTGCAGCGCAGGCTGATCACATCTTCGTCGACCCCCGCGGTCGTTGTCACGTATACACGGATGTTACGCACCCCCGCGCTGAACAGAGTTCCCGCTGCATTCGATTTGAGTGGCACCTTGAACATCGCAAAGGGACCACAGTAGTTCCGCAACGGGAATGGCGGAAAATTGACGACACTGTCGCAGATCCCATCTCCACTGCCAGCAGACGAATCACATTCGACACTGGCGGTGCATGGGCGATTGGCCGTCTTGGCGTTGATGCATTTGCCATCGACGACTCCACCGAAGGGCAAGAGAGATTCTTCGATCGCCCGGCGATTGGGCGTATTGATCGAATCCTGAACGCTTCCCGGTTCAGTGATCCTGAGCCGCGCGATGTCGCCCGTCGTACAAGGGTAGCGAGTGTCCACTGCCGTATTGAAACACTGTGCAACGAGGAATGTACAGGTTCGGTCTCCCCTCGTCGGACCAAAATCGCAGGTTGGATCGTCATCCTTGCAGGAAATCGTCTGGATCGCCGAGGTGGGCGGATTCAACGCCTGCCGGAAGAGATACTCGTGGAGACATTCTACACCCGGCGAGGTCCCTCCAGCAGCCAGATGATTCGTCTCGATCTGACACGTCGACGAACAGCCATCGCCATCGGCCAAATTGCCGTCGTCGCATTGTTCCGCAGGAGACTCCACATTGCGGTTTCCGCAGATGGGGATCGGCGTCGGCGTCAAAGTGAGCGTGGGGGTGCGCGTGAGAGTCTGCGTTGGCGTCTGTGTCGGCGTGCGCGTAAGCGTCGGCGTGCGCGTCGGAGTCTGTGTGGGGGAGAGCGTCGGGGTCGGACTGAGTGTGGGGGTAAGGCTCAGCGTCGGTGTTGCGGTGATCGTCGGCGTGCGCGTCACTGTCGGCGTGTTCGTGATCGTGGGTGTCTGGGTGATCGTGGGTGTCTGGGTGATCGTAGGTGTATTCGTCATCGTGCGGGTCAACGTTGGGGTATTCGTGGGACCCGTCGGCGTCGGCACGGCGAGACTCAAGTCGGCGGAAAACGGGGCCGCCGCCATGCCTGCCGAATTGAAAAGGTTTGCCCACTTCGAACTGATGCCCCACGCATAGTTCACCTGGGCCGGGTTCCCCACCTGATCGCTCGACAACACGACGGTATCACCTTCGATCCGTGCATCGGCCCAGTAAAATTTCCCATCGGGACCCGCGATGGCGAATCCCTGTGGTCGTGCGGTGCCTCGTCCCGCCAGCCCCACCGCAGTGTCTGGACGGTACAAGACGCGGACCTGGTCGCCCTCGACGTTGATGTAGCGCATGACGGGCCCGGAGTAGGTAAACCGCCGGCCGTAAACCATGTGGAGTGCCACATCGGCAAAGCGTTTGCCGTATGACCTCTTGTCCGGCGGGTGGATGGATCCGTCCAGATCCGTGGAAATCACCATCCCGGTGTTCGGCTCCCTGAACAAAGTCCGGAAATAAACATCACGCATTTTCATGTACAGGGAGGGGTCGAGGTTGGGCGATTTCGGCAGCGGTTGGACAGGATCGTTCACTCGCATTCCTCCCCCGGTCGGGAGTTGAACATAGATGAACGGAAAATCCCCTTGCCCCCACTCGCGGCGCCAGGATCGAATCAGCGCGGGCAGCAGATGCTTGTAACGCTCTGGCAGGTTTACATCGTCTTCCCCCTGCCACCAGGCAACACCACGAATCGCGTAGGGTTGCACAGGAAGTACCTTCGCCCGGTAATTGTACCCCGGGTTTCGGTTCGTCGATCCAAGGATCTGCTGCAAATCCGGATCCGGATCATCAGCTACCGTCACACCCAGCCAACTCGCAATCCCGCTACCGTCGACCGCTTCATTGATGAGTCCGATCGACACGCCGAGACTTTCGTACAGGGTTGCGCCCATCCAAAAACAGGTCTCCGCCACTTTCTCGTTCCAACCGAGACTGATGTAGGTACGAAGATTTGGATACGTGTTTATGGGCGTATTACTGTTGAGGCGCATGTTGGACTGACCACTGCACACCCACACTTCGCCGATCATCACGTTGCCGACCGAGAGCTGTGTCGTCGCGCCGTAGACACGCAGATTGAAGGGCCCTCCAGGCGCCATCGGATCGAGTTGTACCTGCCAGTTACCGCCAGCATCCGCGATCGTGCTCTTGCGCTGGAACGCCAGCGTTACCGTGACACGTTCGCCGGTCTGTGCCTTGCCCCAGACCGGCAAGGGGTGTTCGGCCTGCAACACCATCCCATCGGAAAACAACGTACTGGTAAATGAAACATCGGCGGCTGCTGGACGACCCAGCCCGCCCAGCAGGACAAACACTGCGAGCAGCCAGAGGGCAGCCATCCGGCTGGCCGCGCCATCAGGCCGTCGAGGGTTGGCCAGGGCGGCAGCCAGTGCTGCCGATGACGCAGAGACTCTCCCCAAACCGATTTCCGTTGTCCGACTTCCGCGGCTCAGCCCGATCCGGGACTGCGACACGGCGGCCAAGAGGCCGGCGCCCGGGGGAGTTCCCGATCGGTACTGGTCCATTGAAACGAAGCGCCGTTTCATGATGAGTGATCAGACATGCGAGGTAGCAGCAGCGGGCGACGATAGAGATGTCGTTCTGGATTTGTCAATCAACGGATTCGAATTGCTTGATTGAGACATCTTTTCTGGCGTGTTACTTCCGTTCACCGTGCCGGCGCAGGAACGATACACCAGGGGTCTACGGATCCGGCACGGCGCCGTTCTCGTCGCGTGTTGTCTTGCCTTCCTGGCAACCCCATCGCACGCCGCTTTCGTGCAACTCTTCGACACTCCAACGGAGAACAGCCGGCCGATTGGAATTACCCTCGGTGCGGATGGCAATCTCTGGTTCACCCAGGCCGCAGCCAACAGGATCGGCCGCATCACTCCGGAATCACTCGTTACCGAGTTCCCACTGCCCAACCCCGACAGTCAACCCTTCGGCATCACGCTGGGTAAGGATGGCAACCTGTGGTTCACAGAAGCCCTGGCAAACCGAATCGGTCGCATGACACCAGAGGGTAGCGTCCAGGAATTTCCAATTCCGACCCAAAACAGCCAACCCGTCGCCATCGTCTCCGGGCCGGATGGCAACCTGTGGTTTACGGAATTTTCGGGGAATCGTGTCGGCCGGTTGACACCCGGTGGAAATTTCATCGAGTACATCCTGCCCACCGCCAACGCGCAGCCTTTCGGGATTACGACCGGGACAGACAACCGCCTCTGGGTGACTGAATTTGGTGGCAACCGAATCGCCCGTATCGACCCGGCACTGCGGCCGGACCAGCCGGGCAGCGTGGTGGAATTTGCCGTCCTGCCGCTCCCCGAAAGCGAGCCGCTCGGCATCACAGGAGGCCCTTCCCAGACACTATGGTTCACCGAGTTCGGTAGTTCGCGCACAGGTTTCGGGGGAAACCGTCTGGCTCAGATCACCACCAGTGGCACTCGCACTGAGTTCGGGGTCTTCGCCGAAAGATCTTTGAATCCGCGCGGCATCGCTTACGGAGCCGACGGCAACCTCTGGTTTACCACGGCTGCGGGCTACATCGGCAACGCCACGCCCAGCGGTATCGTGACATTGCTGCCACCAATACCCGATGCGGCGCCTTTCGGCATTACCACCGGCCCGAACGGACACATGTGGTTTACCGATGAACAGGGTGGTCGGATTGGTCGAATCTTTCTGGGAAACACACCAACACCGGGTCCGAGTTCCACTCCGACCATGCTCCGAACTCTTCGCACATCCACGCCAACGCGGACTCACACGGAGATTGTCATTCCTGGGGTGACCCCCAATCCGACTGTCACACCCGCAGCCACGTCGACCTTCACAACGCTTCCGACACCAACGGACACGATGACGGCAACGCAGACAAACCGCTGGCCTCCTTCGTCCACGCCGACACCCCCATCAAACAGCACAAATACCGCAACGTACACCACGACGGCTCCACCCCACACGGCAAGCGCTACGGCGATTTCGCCAGTCGGAACGATATCTCCCAGTCCAACGCCGCCTCACTCGCCGACCTCCAGCCACACAGCGACGACGACCGCCGAGCCTTCTCCGAGTTTCACGGAAGAGCCGAAACCATCCCCATCCTGGACCGCGACCGCCACCGAACAGGCACCACGATCCCCAACCCCGACGGCCAGTGTCACGGAAACGGCTCCACCGCCGTTGACACCAACGCTCACCCCTCTCCCTCCCAGATGTGCCGGCGACTGCAATGGCGATGGCGAAGTCACGGTGGACGAACTGCTCACCCTGGTGAACATCTCGCTCAACGTTCTCGGGATCGAAACGTGCCCGAACGGCGATACGTCTGGCGACGGTGAAATCACCATCGACGAAATCATCGCTGCGGTGAACTTCGCGCTGTTGTCGTGCCCAGGGAATTGAACGGTAGAATTCGTCTTCCCCGTCAGGGCGTCTGGAGCGGGAATCCGCCCTCTTACTCCGGTGTCACGTACGCACTCGAAATCCCGCCATCCACGAGGAACGTGCTTCCCGTGATGTACGATGACTCGTCCGAGCCCAGAAAGACGACCGCATTGGCGATCTCTTCTGCCTCGGCCAGACGTCCCAGGGGAATATGGACCAGGCGACGTGCCCGGCGGGCCGGGTCGGCCAACAGAGCCTGCAGCAGAGGCGTGTTCACCGGCCCCGGGCACAGCGAATTGGCGCGGATATTCTTGCGGGCAAACTCGACCGCCACCTCACGCGTCAGCGCCAGGACGGCCCCTTTCGACGCCGTGTAGGCGCTCTGGGATGTTGCCGCACCCATGACCGCAACAAAAGACGCTGTATTGATGATCGAGCCACCGCCTGAACGCAACAGTGCCGGAATGCCGAATTTGCAGCCGAAAAACACGCCTTTCACGTTGACGTTCATCACATGATCGAACACCGATTCCTCGGTGTCGACGACGGAACCGTCGGCATCGGGGAAGATCCCGGCGTTGTTGAAGATCACATGGAGCGCCCCGTATTCCTTTTCCGCTACACCGATCATCCCCTCTACGTCGGCTGCACGGCTGACGTCGGCACGTGCAAATACGGCCGCCCCTCCGCTTTTCCGGATCGTTTCGACGACGGCCGTGCCGGCCTTCTCGTCAAAATCTGCCACCACCACTTTCGCGCCTTCTACCCCGTATCGGAGGGCCGTAGCGCGGCCGATCCCGCTTCCCGCACCGGTGATCAATGCCACTTTGTTCGCCAGACGACCTGCCATAGCCCATTACTCCTTCGCTCTTCCCTCTGCTGCCGCATCACACGCGACCAGCATTCCTACTTGCGACCTGTACCCGAACCACTGGCCAGAGAAGCCACTCAGAATCGGAAACCCGTTGACCTTTTCAATCATCCCTCTGTGACGGATTCAGCCGGCCCTGTTTTCGGCGTGAATTTCCCCAGATGATCCCCTTCAACCAGAGCCGATCGAACGGTAATCCTCGAGCACTGCGTCAGGCGCGCTCGAAATACCTTCGCCGTTCCCACGAGGTGACGATCTCGTCAAATTTCCGCTGTTCTGTACGGGCGAAGTGGACCAGATGTTCGACGACATCGGCGCCAAACGCCTGGCGGAACATCTCCGAAGCCTCGAATTCCGCCGTTGCCTCCGGCAGGCTGTGCGGAATGGTTTCAAGTCCCGCAGCGGCATACACGTCTCCTTTGAACATCGGAGGCGGCTCGATCTTACGCTCGATGCCATCCAACCCGGCCGCCAGAGTCGCAGCAAACGCGAGATACGGATTTGCGTCAGCGCCCGGGATGCGGCATTCGACCCGCAGGGCCTTCCCTTTGCCACAGATGCGGAAGCCTGCCGTGCGGTTGTCATACGCCCAGGCGATTCCTGTCGGCGCAAACGAACCGCTGCGAAATCGCTTGTACGAGTTCACATAGGGTGCAAACAGCAGCGTGCTGGCACGCGCGTGGTGCATCTGGCCGCCAAGCCACCAGCGGAATACGTCAGGCAACTGCGACAGATCGCCCGTCACCGGAGGCTCACCGGCAAACAACGGTTTTTTCCCGCCGGTCGTCCACAAACTCGAGTGCAGGTGCATCGAACTGCCGGCGTATCGTTCATCCAACTTGGCCATGAAGGAGATCGAAAGGCCTTGTTGGATCGCTACTTCCTTGGCCAGTTGCTTGTAGATCATGTGGCGGTCTGCCATCTCGAGAAAATCCGTGTAACGGACATTGATCTCGTGTTGCCCCGGACCCCATTCACCCTTCGAGAATTCAACCGGTACGCCGGAAGCATCGAGGTGCCGCCGGATGGCTCCGACCAGACCTTCGACCTTGAGCCCCTGCAAGGCGTGATAATCCTCGATGTACCAGCCGAACATGTTCAGATTGTCGAAGTTCTTCTCGTGTGCCGACTCGTACGTTTCACGCAGAATGAAGAACTCCAGTTCCGTCGCACCCATGGCAGACAAGCCCATTTTGGCGGCACGTTCGAGCTGGCGTCGCAGGATCGAGCGCGGCGCCACCTCGACGAGTTCGTCGCGTTCCTCGTTGAAGACATCACACAGCACAATGGCTGTACGTTCGAGCCATGTGGCACGGCGCAGCGTGCTCAGGTCAGGAATACAGCGGATGTCGCCATAACCGTCGGCCCAGGATGCAAACTTGTATCCGGGTACCGGGTCCATCTCCATATCGCAAGCCAGCAGATAATCGCAGGCGTGCATTCCGTGGCCCAACACATCCTCGCAAAAATAATGAGCCGCGATGCGCTTACCGATCAGTCGCCCGTAGAGATCCGGAAAGACCGTCAGCACCGTGTCGATCTCTCCGCTACGAACGAGGGTGCGCAGCTTCGATTCCGTCAACATTCCCTGCACGCCTGCATCCGCCATCCGCAATCCCTTTCCCGGGCAAATGTTCCTGGGACCGATTCTCAGAGTTGTTCGACCGCCGGCTCGACGTCCCGCGGACGCAACAGGAACTGGAGTCGTGCGGCCAGTTGCGCTCCATACGCATCCGATTCCTGCTTGAAGTATACGAAGACGTCCTGCCAGGCAGTCCCGATCTCGAACAAGCGTTGTGCCCATTCCTGCAAATCCGCTTCCGAATAATCGGGGCGGCGCAAGCGAAAGTATCCGAACGGTCCCGTGGCTTCGAAAGGCGTCGACCGCTCCTCACGATCGGAAATGCACATGGCGCACTCGAAACGCCGTAGGCATTCGTAGACGTCATCGGCAAACCAGGTCGGATTGCGAAATTCGAACGCAGCGCGAAATCCCGGCTCCAACTGGTGAAGGAAGTCCTCGAGGCGCGCAACGTCCTTCTTGAGGAAGGGTGGCATCTGGAAGAGCACCGCACCGAGTTTGTGTTTGAGGACTTTCGCCGTGTCGCAAAAGTGCGCCAGGGGATCGGCGGCATCGCGCAAGCGTAGATCGTGCGTGAGCCGGCGAGGCGCCTTCAGACTGAAAACGAATTCTTCGGGAGTTTCCTTGGCCCAGCTCTGCATCATTCGGACCGTGGGCATCCGGTAGAACGTGTAGTTGAGCTCGGTGGTGTTGAAACGCTGTGCGAAAAACCGCAGCATTTCCGGTTCCGGGAGATCCGCCGGGTAAAACAGCCCCCGCCATTCCTTGTAATTGAACCCGGACGTCCCGACCCAGAACGTTGCCATAGCCCCGGCTACGTAGCATGCGCGTCCGCGTGCGCCAACCTGACGAGCGGCACGGGGATCACATCAGGATGCCACCGTAACGATTCGTCTCCAGAGGTCTGTAATTCCCTCGCCGGTAACGGAGGAACACGTCATGGCCTCGGCACCGAATCGGGCGGCCAGAAGCTGTAACTCACGGGCGCGCTGGAGGCGCTGGCCACGCGGTAGCTTGTCGGCCTTGGTGCCGACGACCAACGCACACAGACCATGGGCGGCAAGATATTCGAGAAGCTGCACATCATCGTCCTGCAGCATTCGCCGCAGGTCCACCAGGACGATCACCAGCCGGAGCGCTGCCCGGCCGGTCAGGTACGTCTCGACCAGAACCTTCCAGCGCTCCTTCACGGACAACGGGACCCGCGCAAAGCCGTATCCGGGAAGATCCACGAAACCCAGCTTGCCATCGACTTCGAAAAAATTGATCTGTTGTGTTCGCCCCGGCGTCTTGCTGACTCGCGCCAGTTTGGAGCTCCCGACGAGCCGGTTCAGGAGCGACGATTTCCCCACGTTGGAGCGGCCGGCAAAGGCGATTTCGGGTGTCTTTGCAGGAGGAATACGCCGTACGTCTGCGGCACCCGCCACAAAGCGGGCCGTATGGGTAACACTCATGATGGAAGGCGAAGACATGGTCCCCGGCAAGTCAATGTGCAAAGCGCCGAGGTGATCCGCTCTATCCTGCTTTGACTGCTTTTTGGATGCCCCGCACGGTGTTGACGAATGTTTCACGGCCGGCACTGTCCAGAACTGACTGCGGAAAAGGCACGGCGATCTTGTCTTTTGCCGTCGTGATATACGTCATACGCGTTTTCGTTCCATCCGGCGACGATTCGAGGCGATATTCGCCCTGAATATCCTGCGCTTGAGACTTGATGGTTTTGAACGTCACCCGATGCTCCTCGGGATGCAGGGTAAATTCCATCTCGTAGTTCAACAGCGGCAAGCTCAGCGCCTGGATGCCCATTTCCATTTTCTTGACATTTCCGTCGGCCGCAATGAGTCGCGAAATTTTGAAATTCGGCACCAGTTCCTGGAGCTTTTCGAGCTGCCACACAGTCGCCTGGACTTTATCGATCGGAGCGTCGATGATCGCCACCAGGCGGCTGTGGGTGACGTCGCCATCACGTGTGATTTTCTCGTCGACGATCTCCTGCATCGGCCCCGACCACTGCGCCGCCTGTGATCGCAGGCGCCATTGGTATCCGCCGATCGCGATGGCTCCGAGCAAAACGATCCCGCCGACGACCAGCACCGCTCTATTCATCTTCTTCGAGCCTCCCGTAGCCTCTGGATGTACGGCTCGAGCGGGTCGGGCTGAAGTCGATCGATTCTTTGCCGTTCAGCATCCGCGGCGTGACGACATAGTCGCCTCCCATCGTCGGATGCCAGACAGCCTCGGCCGTCTCGATATCGCCCAGTGTCAAGCCGTAGGCCAGTGTTCCGGTGATCCCGCCCAGCGTGGCGTACACCAACTTCACCGGCATGTAGAACACGTTGCACAGCACGGCGAGAGATCCCCAGCCGAGTTCCGCGGCATACTCACCATCGGCGCGAGCCACGGAGCTGCTGGTCACGGCAAACACCAGCGCCAACACAAAAATCATCCGTTTCATCGTCCTCGTCCTCCTCTTTTCGCGAGTCACCCCGTCACTCGGTACGAATTACCACCTCGACGGGTAGTTGTGCCATCAGGTGTTTGAACGCCTGTTCCAGATATTCCCGGTCCTTCGATTCGAGGGTCACACGAACACGATACTCCGGATCGCCCAGTCGTGGATACGACCCCAGCAACAGACGAGGGAATCTGGACAGAGTCTCATTGAGAAACTCGGCAATGGTGCTCTCCATCGCGCTCAAGTAGATAGCCCGCAGGTGGAATGGCGTCGCACAGAAACGCGCCCGCACAGAAGAAAACTCCGCCCGGAAAAGCTCTGGAATCCCCGGCAGAATATAGACGTTCTTCACCTTCACGAGGGGGAGGAACCGATCCTCCCCGAAAATGAGTTCCGCGCCCTCCGGCACCTCGGCCATCTTGAGGCGGGCATCGTTGAGCCGTTCCCCTGAAATTTCCCGGATCTTTGCTTCCAGGAGCGGATGCCGGACAACGCGCTGTCCGAGACCGTGCGCCACACCGGCGATCGTGATGTCATCGTGCGTTGGGCCCACACCCCCGGACGTGAATACGATTCCGAAACGAGCACTATAGTCACGCACCGCATCGGCAATCGTCTCGAGATCATCCGGAATGACCAGAATGCGCCGTAGATCGACACCGAGAAGGCGGAGCTCACTGCTTAGAAATGCCGCGTTCTGGTCTGTCACTTTACCCGAAAGGATCTCGTTGCCAATGACGATGACAGCCGCGGTCGACTCGTCCATGACGGGCCTTTAGTGCATTGCCCGGTTTCGCACCAGACGGAAAGTCAGCCATCGCCGGGAAATGGCTTCAGACGGCCAGGCACACCCTTGGGTTGTGGAAAACACGGCTCACACACGGGCCATTCCGGCACCGGTTGCGCAGCCTCGGGGGATCACGACATCAGACGGCGAGGGCATCCTTGCGGAAGTCGCTGGCGCCAATCCGGATGTTGATCAGAGCCGGTTTGCCAGCGGCGATGGCTCGTTCAATCGCCGGCCGGATCTGCTCCGGCCGTTCACAGTATTCCCCATGACCGCCCAGAGCCTCCACGACCTTCTCGTAATGGGTGAAGTTGAGGGCTGTCGCCACGGCACGCTCTTCTCCATACATCTGGATCTGACCACGGCGGATCTGCTGCCAGGCCGCATCGTTACCGATGATCCCGACGACATTGATTTTCTGCCGCACCATGGCTTCGAATTCGAGTCCGTGCAGCCCGAAAGATCCGTCGCCGTAAATGATCACCACGGGATTGTCCGGCTTGGCGAGTTTGGCTGCCATCGCATACCCAGGGCCAACTCCCAGAGTGCCGAGCGGCCCTGGATCGAGCCAGTGCCCCTGCTCGTGGATCTTGAGAATAGACGCGGCAGTGGCGACGAAATCACCGCCATCACCAATCGCAATAACGTTCTTCCCGACTGCCTCAGCGATTTCCCTACAGGCACGCATGGGATTGATCGGCGTCGCATCCGAATTCATCTCGGCCTGCATACCTTCCCACTTCTTTCTCTCGCGCTGCCGCAGGTCATCGACCCAGGGCTTGATCATGGCCGCGCTGTATTTGCCCGCTTCGGCCAACGTGGTGAGTTGTTCCATCACATGTCCGGTATCGCCGACGATACCGACCTCGATCGGCCTGTTCCGTCCGATCTCGCCACCGTCCAGATCGACCTGGATGATGGCGCTCTGCGGATTGAAGTGCGATTCCCGGCCATAGCCGAGTCGGAAATCCAGTGGAGTGCCGAAAATCAGCACCACGTCCGCATTGCGTAGAGCGTCCTTGCGCGTCAGTGAAAAGAAATACGGATTGTCGGGTGGCAGCGACCCTCGGCCGAGACCGTTCACATAGATCGGCATCCCAAAGGTCTCGACGAACTTCGGGTAAACCGCACGGCGGCGCGACCAACGCAACTGACTGCCCACGAGGGCAATCGGTCTTTCCGCCTTGCGCAGGAGGTCGAAGGCACGCTGGACGTATTCCGGATCGCCAGCCGCAGTAGCTTCCGTACGGTACTGTGCCGGAAAGGGAATATCTGCTTCGTCGTAATAGTTGAACAATTGATCGAGCGGCACTTCGAGAAACACAGGTCCAGGCAGACCCGTCGTCGCAATCCGGAATGCCATGCTCACATATTCCGCCAGGCGGCGTCCCTCGGGGACCGCAACCGACCATTTGGTGATCGGTCTCATCAACTCGACGTGATTCATGTCCTGCAACGATCCCATGTCCGCAAAGGGTCGTGGTCCCTGTCCACCGAAAATGACCATCGGGATATGAGCCCGGAACGCGCTGGCCACACCGGTGACGGCATCGGTGAGACCAGGACCGGCCGTCACGACGGCTACGCCCGGCTGTCCAGTGACGCGTGCCCAGCCATCCGCTGCGTGCGCCGCTGTCTGCTCGTGACGCACATCGATCGTGCGAATCCCCTCGTCGATGCAGCCGTCATAGATCGGCATCACATGCCCACCACAGAGGGTGAAAATGTAGGGAACGTTTTCCGCTTTCAACGCTTTCGCGATGATCCGACCGCCATGGACATGAGCCATCCGAGTGTTTTCCTTTGGCGTTGCCTTATAGGGCGCACCGCCCCGGCTGGCAATGCTGTCTGCTCGCAGGGACGATCGTTGGATAGATCGGACGGGTCACACCCGCCCGATCTCCTCTTCTCCGCTACACCTGGCGAAACCAATACCGCCGATGGTTCTCTACCGGCAACGCAGGATTCCCCGGGGCGTTACGACACAGTCGGGCTGAACGCGGCGCGGTCCCGGCCAGATCCCTTCGGCACACTGACCTGTTATCGCCAGCGGTGAATCGACGACCAGGATTCCTCGCACCGGAATGTTCTGTAGCGGGAAGTTGTAGCCCCCTTTTCGTCCCAAGACCGAGAACACAACTTCTCCAGGAATGGGCGTTATGCGCAGCGAGGCACGGTAGATACCACCCGGCGGATTCGGGCCAAGGTTGCGATAATTCCAGCGCGCGCCATTGCGACTCATCGTCCAGCCGATCTTCGTCAATTTGTCGTAGGCACCGCCTGGAATCGTCACATCGAGGAAATCGGTATGGGCGCTGTCCTGCAACAGTACTCGCACGCCTTTCTCATGCGGCTTGATGAGCGGCATCAGCGGCAGAATGGCACGCCCTCGGAAGACCAGCTTGTCATCCCCCGGACCCGTCAGCAGCTTGGTGATCGCCAATCGATGTTTGGTCATATAGGAGGGAGGATTCGCATTGCACGGATCGCAGGCGTCACCAAGACCGTCACTGTCCGAATCCTCCTGGCCGGGATTGGCCGCCGTTGGACAATTATCACAGCCATCGGCAGCGCCATCGCCGTCGGTATCGACATAGCTGTCAGGGGGACACGTTGCGTTGCTGCCAGTACAGAACTCGGGAACGTCACACGCCAGCAAAGCAGTACGACACATCGTCAGGGCAGGCGCCAGAACGTCGGCGGGGCAATGATTTCCCACACCGTCACAGGTCTCGGCAACATCACAGTCACCAACCACCGAACGACAGATCGCAACGCTCTTCTGGTCCGGCGGACAAGTCGAACTCGTCCCACTGCAGACCTCCGCGACATCGCACACTCCGGCAGCGGAACGGCAAATGGTTCCTGCCTGGGAAAACGCATCGGCCGGGCATGCGCTACTTTGACCATCACACACCTCCACGACGTCACACGCACTGACGGCACTGCGGCAAACCGTCTGCGCCGGCAGGATCACATCCGGCGGACAGTCGTTGGATTGGCCGTCGCAGTGTTCAGTCACATCACAGGCGCCCGCTACAGTCCGGCAGACCGCATTCGATTTGCTGTCCGTGGGACAATCGGGACCGCTCCCGCTGCAGTGTTCTTCGAGGTCACAAACACCCGCCGCGCTCCGACAGGTTACGTTGGCAGGAGAGAATCCATCGGCAGGACACTCGCTGGACGAGCCTGAGCATTTCTCCGCCACATCGCAAATACCGGCAGCCGATCGGCAGATGGTCTCGGCGGGCTGCAGAACGTCGGTGGGACAGTCGTTGTTCGTTCCATCACAGCTCTCGGCAACATCACATGAACCGATCGCTGTGCGACACACACCGTTGCTCTTTCCATCCAGTGGACACGCCGCACCCGTACCTGTGCAGAACTCGGCGACGTCGCAGACGCCACCGGAAGAACGGCAGACAGTGGAAGGCGGTAGGAATGCGTCGGCGGGGCACACGGACGAGTTGCCGGAACATGTCTCCTGCTCGTCGCACAAACCGGCCTTCGAACGGCAGACATAACCGTGCGGCCTCAATGCGTCAGGCGGACATGTGTTCCCCGCCCCGTCACAGTATTCCGCCACATCGCAGTCACCCGCGGCAGACCGGCACAGCGCGGAACTTTTGCCATCGACCGGACACGGTGCACTGCTGCCGGTACAGTGATCTTCGACATCGCACGGTCCTTGCAAGGATCGGCAAATGACATTGGGCGACACGAACAGATCGGTCGGACAAGTTGCGCCGCTGCCCGTACAATATTCGGCGATATCGCACACACCAGCCGAACTGCGGCAGAGAGTGGCCGGCGACGCGAAAGAATCGGCAGGACACGTTCCACTGAAGCCATTGCAGTTCTCGGCAATGTCACAATTGCCGGCTGACGGGCGGCACGTCTGACCTCCTGCACGGTAGCGGCAGGAAGTGGTACAGCAAGACGAGGGCAGCCCGTTTGCCACACCCAGGTCACATTCCTCGGTGTATCCCGATCCACTCGGCGAATCGATGACACCATTGCCGCAATACGACACAAGGGTCACTGTCACGAAGTGGCCGTCGGCATTGATGTCCCGGTTGTTGCGTCCGGGGTAATCGTCCGCCCCGTTGCTTCCGTCACGGCCCTGAATTCCCAGTCGTACCGCTGTCTCATGGCCGGAGGCCGCCGCGGTCCAGGCGCTCGACGTCCATTGGAAATGCAGCGTGTGGGCGATGTTTGCGCCATCACTGATTTTGAAGATCGTCGCAGTGGCGGACTTGTCGAACGGCAGATCGCAGGAAGTCGCCCCACTGCACGCCGCACTGCCCGGATCTGGGATATCAAAAGTGCCACTGGTTACGATCGCACCGCCGGTCTGGGAACCGGAGACACCACTGATGTCCGCCGATCCTCCGGTGAGTCCGCCGTCATAAATGACATCGAGTTCGCCTTTCAGGCGCGTGTCGACGATCAGGGAATACGCCCCCGGCGCACTGGCGGTAAAATTCACGGTGTAATCGGAACTGAGCGATTCGGTGTAACTCGAACCGAATGCGCCTGAGTCGGCCGATACAACCGCACGGTAACGCACCGTGAAGCTCGTCGGCGAACTCGCTGTCTTCGCCACGGCACTCTGGCGATCCCAGCTATTGTTGACACCGCCGTCGTATTCGTCGGGACTCGAATTGTTCACGACGGAATCAAAGGTAAGACTCTGCCCCTCAGTCGATCGAGGAACGCCCCACCAGAGCAATGAAACAATGCCAACGAGACAGAGAGAAACTCTTGCGTTCAGTGCCATGAACCCCCCACGTTCCAGCGCAGATCGTTCGAGCAAAGCCGAGGATACGCGACGCTAACATACATGGGGTTCAGGTTGTCAACCCGCAATGTGACGCCTGAAATGTAGAGCATGTCTCGGAAAGAAAAGCGCCCGGATAGACTTGACGGAGGGGTCGACAATCGAGGATGGGAGGCTGAGCCCGCTCACACCCATGATGCCCCGATGCCTCTTCACCCTTCTATGGATCTTGGCATGCGCCGCTTTCTTATGGAAGGCGCGCGGCGGTGAACGACGCCAGGGCGAGTGGCGATACGCTTCGGATGAGGCAGAGACACTTGCGATCTTCCTGGTCATTCTGTGGGCCTCCGTCCTGCGCTTCATCGATCTGGGGCACATTCCACCCTCCTTGCTCGCAGATGAACATATGTTCGCCACCGACACGAGTTGGCGGCCTGAATACCGCGACAACCTGTATGGTATTGCACTCCTCAAGACATGGCCGTGGGGCTGGTGTCCTTATATTTTCGGATGGGGCCACAACGGCTTCCCCTCTCTGTCCTATTTCCTGCACTGGGCACCCTGGCTGATCACGCGGGAGCCGGGTGTCGAGGCGTTGCGCGCGGGCAGCGGCATTTTCGGAGTCGTTTCGATCGTGATCATCTACGTCTGGGTGCGACGCTGGTGGGGTGCCGTGGCAGCGACGGCTGCAGCGATCATCGGTGCAGGAGTCGAGGAACACATCGCCTGGAGTCGCCATGCCATGAACAACATCGACATGGCAGTCATCGGCGCATGGAACCTGGCGGCCCTGGCCTACCTGCTGGACACCGGCGCACCACGAGCCTGGGTTTCCCTGGGCATGTCGGTCGGTTTCGGCTGGTACGGGTACAGTGGTGCCAAGCTGTCGACCGTTCTCTTGCCGATGATGCTTCTCATCCTCCGACGGCACGTCCATTGGCGCGGTGCCGGTTGGGGAATTGGCGCTTTTTTCCTTGTCACTTTACCGCTGGTGCCAGACATCTACAGCCAATGGGGAATCTGGTATCTCCATCACGCCAATAAAGTGAACTACGCCGCACCTCTCTCATTTTTGTCGCACGGCCAGTGGCAGGAACTTTACGAGTTCGCCCGCTCCAACTGGCGCGAAAGCGCCCTGATGTTTCGAGGCACACCGTGGCTCATGACAGCCGTATGGGCAGGCGCCGGTGCAGCACTGGCACGCTGGCTATTTCGCGGTGGAGACTATCGCTACGCGGCCGTGTTTCTGTGGTTCTCGATCACCGGAGTCGTCGGATCTCTCGGCGTGGATTGGCGCAATTCACGTCTTTTTCCGATCTGGCCCTCACTGGCCGTACTCCCCGTTCTTGGCTGGGCAGAGATCGGACGACTCCTGCCACGCCGAATCGCGTTGCTCAGTGCGATTGCCGGAATCCTGTTCCTCGAAATCGAGGCGGGATACGCCTATTTCGTCGACCGTCTGGTGTGGGATCGGACGACCACCCATGCACTCTGCCGGATTGCACTCGACGGGGCACGCTCCGTCGCAGTCATCGGCACGGAGCGGTGGTCCGTTCGCTCCTCCTGGGAAACCTGCGCTATTCCGCCCGAGAAATGGCCGGCGCGTGTCGAACCCGCGGAGGCGCAGGTATGGGTGATTTTCCCGGATGCGATCGAGACGGTCCACATCCGTCCTGGCCAACGCCTCGACACAGTTCGTGCCCCCTTCGACAATGCACCGGAGGCCTACATCTTGTGGCGACGGTGACAATGCCGCGAGCGCTGGCGAACCTTCCTCAGCCCATGATGAACTTCAGGGAATGATCCGCAAACGCAATGAACGGTGCCCAGTAGACACCCAGGACAACCGTCAGTGCGGCCAGACTCCACAAGAGCGCACTGTTGTGAGCCGTCACGACGATCGGTGTTTCACCTCCCTCGGGAAAATCGAGGAACATCGTCCGCACCACTCGCGCATAGTAGTAGAGGGAGACGACGCTGTTGAGGACACCGACAAGTGCCAGGAAGTAGAATTCCTGCCGTATGACCGCGGCAAAGAGATAGAACTTCCCGATGAACCCACCCAGGGGTGGAATCCCTGTCAGGGAGAATAAAAACACCGCCATGGCAATCGCCGGCGCAGCGCCACCGCGCCAGGCCAACGCACGAAACGCATCGATATCCTCACGGCCACTGCTGTTGGCAACGATCATCACCACGAGGAACGCACCAAGACTCATCAGGTAGTAGACGATCAGATAAAACAGGATGGCCCGCAGGCCCTCGTTGCTGAGCACCACGAAGCCCATCAGCAGGTATCCTGCATGGGCGACACTCGAGTAGGCCAGCATCCGTTTGAGGTTCGATTGTGACAGCGCACTCAGATTCCCCAGAGTCATGGTCACCATCGACAGCACCAGAACCAACTGAGGCCAATCAACACCCGCTGCCGACTGCCAGATCCCATCTGCTCCCAGATTCGACAGACCCGGATAGAAGACGCGCATGAGCAGGGCGAAACCGGCAGCCTTCGAACCGACGGACAGAAACGCGGTAATCGGAATCGGTGCACCCGTGTAGACGTCAGGTGTCCACATGTGGAACGGCACGGCAGAAATTTTGAATCCGAAGCCGACCAGCGTCAGCAGGACACCGATGTACAGAGCCAGGGGCGAAACCTGACCCTGTGTGACAACAGAGTGGATCTGGCCGAGATCGAGACTGCCGGTCAGGCCGAAGATCCAACTCATCCCGTAGATCATCGTCCCCGACGCCACACCGCCATAGATCAGGTACTTCAACGCTGCCTCACCCGATCGCCGATCGCCCCGCAGATAGCCGCTCAGAACGTACGAGGTGAGACTGACGAACTCCAACGAAAGGTACGCCATCAGCAGGTTGGCGGCACGCGCCATGAAGAACATGCCCAGGGTGCTCGCCAGCAGGAGCGCATAGTACTCGCCCTGACTGACACGCGAGATTTCCCTTGAACCGAGAGACATCCATACGACCGCCACACAGGAAAGTGCAAAAAGCGCATGGAAAAAATGTGCGAATGGATCGTTGACGACCATGCCACTGAACAACACCGCTTCGGACTGACCGATCGAGACCGCAACACAGCCAAGGGAAAGAGCGGCGATCAACAAGGCCACCTCGCCCAATCGTTCTTTGACTTGCACACGGAGATCCAACAAAAATACGGCAATCACACCGACTGCCAATGTGATCTCCGGCAGCAGATAGGGCAGGCTGCCGACGTTATCGACGATCATCACCGTGTATCCCCGCGCGCGAGGCGCTCGAGCTTATCCGCAGCAGGCACCACACTCTGCGAGTAGGGTGCAATCAGTTCGTGCAGGGAGCGACTCATCAGATTGAGCACAGCGTGCGGGTAAATGCCCAACACGACGACGATGGCACCCAGAGGGACCAGCGTGAAGAGTTCACGTCCACTGATCTCCGGAAGACCGAGGTACTTCTCGTTCGTCTTGCCGAGGAAGATCCGCTGCAACATCCACAGCATGTACCCGGCAGTCAGGATGATCGCACTGGCGCCGATCGCGACCAGTAACGGGTAGCGATTCCACGCACCAAGCAGAACGAGAACTTCCGAGATGAAAGCCGACAGGCCGGGGAGTCCCAACGCAGCAAAAAAGGCCAGTGCCGTCACCCCCGTGTACACGGGCATGACGCTGGCAATTCCGCCAAAACCGTCGATGTCGCGGTGATGCGCCCGGTCGTAGATGACACCGACGAGGAGGAACAACATCGCGGTGATCGTACCGTGGTTGAACATCTGAAGCACCGCACCGTCGATGCCCTGCGGCGTGAAAGCCGCCATCCCCAGCATCACGTAACCCATGTGGCTGATGCTCGAATAGGCGACCAGCTTCTTCATGTCCTGTTGCGCCATCGCACAGAGGGCGCCGTAGACGATGTTGAACGTCCCCAGGCTGGCCAGCAGCCACGGTGCCAGCGCCAGCGTCGGCTCCGGTAACATGGTGAAGTTGATCCGCAGAATGCCGTAGGTGCCCATCTTCAACAGGACGCCGGCCAGAATCACCGAAATGGCCGTGGGTGCCTCGACGTGCGCATCCGGCAGCCAGGTATGGAACGGAAACGCAGGGATCTTGATGGCAAAGGCGATGAACAGTCCCACCCACAACAGCGTTTTTATCTCCGCCGAGAACGGCAGGGTCGCCGCCATCAGTTTCGTCATATCGAAGGTGTGTGGTGTCTGGCTGAAGTAGAGGGTCAGCATGACCAGCAGCATGAGGACACTGCCCAACAGTGTGTAGAGAAAAAACTTGATCGCGGCGTACTCACGTCGTGGGCCGCCCCAGATGCCGATGAGGAAGTACATCGGCAACAACATCAGTTCCCAGAAAATGTAGAAGAGGAAAAAGTCCAGTGCGACGAATACGCCCATCATTGCCGCATCGAGCAACAGAAACAGGGCAAAGTACCCCTTCACCGCCTTCTCGATTCCGTAGGAGGCGATCATGCAGAGGAACGACAGCAAAGCCGTCAGCAGCACCATGGTGATGCTCACACCGTCGACTCCGACGTGGTAATCGATGTTGTAGCTGGCAATCCACGAATGCTTCTGTACGAACTGGAAACCAGCATGCGTACGGTCGAAGTTCTCGAACAGCCAGATCGCCAGGATCACCTGCGCCGCGGTAAACGCCGTCGCGGTGTAGCGAATGAGATTGGGTCTGCTGCTCGGCAGGCACAGCACCAGGGCCATACCGGCAATCGGAAGGAACGTCATCCAGGTCAGAATCTGGTCCATTCAAACCACCCTTCAGCCCGCCCAGGCGAGGCGCACGATCATCACGACCACCACACCAGCGACGATCGCGTAGAGATACCCGTTGATGTTGCCGGTCTGCAGGCGCCGGAAGCCACCCCCTACACGCAGCAGGAACTCAGCGAGAAAGTTCACGAATCCGTCCACCACATAATGGTCGATGGCTCCATTGAGACGTGAGACGATACGCGTCAGTGACGCCAGCGCGTTGACGATCCCGTCGATCACGATGCGATCGAAAGCGGCACTGAAACGCGCCAGCCATAACGTGAAGGTGATGACGGTCGCATCGTAGATCTCGTCAACGTAGAACTTGTTCAAAGACAGCCGATAGGGCACACCGCCCAGCAACGAGGCCAAACGGTCCGCCCGAACGCGGTGCCACAAATAGACCGTTGTTGCGAAGAGGATTCCGAGGCTCGCAACTCCGATCGACAAGGCCATCAGCGTCCACTCCAGAGCCATCGAGTGATGACCCTCCCCCCCTTGCACCCCGATCCCACCATGCAGGGCTCTGCCATGGCTGAACACGGGGGCAAACCACTGCTCCAGTTGATGTGTTCCGCCAAGCGCGTGTGGCACACCGATCGCACCACCCACAACAGCCAGTGCCGCCAGCACGATCAGGGGATACGTCATCACTGCCGGCGATTCGTGCAGGTGATGTTGCGTCTCCTCATCGGCACGGCATTCCCCATAGAATGTCAGGAAGACCAGACGAAACATATAAAAGGCAGTCATTCCCGCACCGAGCAGACCGATCGCCCAGATCGCTTTGCTGCCCTGTTGTGCCGTGAAGTGATGCCAGAGGATCTCATCCTTCGAGAAGAAACCCGAGAAGGGGAAGATACCCGCGATGGCGATCGTCGACAGCAGGAAAGTCGCCGAGGTGATCGGCATCCAGCGGCGCAGGCCACCCATTTTCCGCATGTCCTGTTCGCCGTGCATGGCATGAATGACACTGCCAGAGCCAAGAAACAGACAGGCCTTGAAAAAGGCGTGCGTCACCAGGTGGAAGACTGCCGCCACGTAGGCTCCCGCACCGAGGCCCATGAACATGTATCCGAGCTGACTCACCGTGGAGTATGCGAGAACCTTCTTGATGTCGTTCTGCGTGAGCGCAATGACGGCCGCCAGGAATGCCGTGATCGCACCAACCCAGGCTACCCAGGTCAGGGTCACCGGCGCCATATCGTAGAGGAAGTTCAGACGCGCAATCATGTAGACGCCGGCAGTGACCATCGTCGCCGCATGGATCAGCGCGCTGACAGGCGTCGGACCCGCCATGGCGTCGGGGAGCCAGACATACAGGGGGATCTGTGCCGACTTGCCCGTGGCTCCCACCAGGAAAAGCCAGGTCACCAGGGTCGCCACGGCAATGCCCACCATGGTCTTTCCTTCGAGCGCACCGATGTGTTGCGCCAACTCGCGAAAGATCACCGTGCCCTGCCCTTCGGAGGACATCGTCCAGAACAGCAGAAAGACACCGAGCGTGAAGGCGAAGTCGCCCACTCGATTTACAAGAAACGCCTTGGTTCCGGCACTCGCGTTGGCCCACTCCTTGTACCAGAAGCCGATCAACGCATAGGAACACAGACCCACACCCTCCCAGCCCACGAAAAGCAACAGCAGGTTGTCGGCGAGCACCAGGGTCAGCATCATCGCCATGAACAGATTCAGGTAGGCAAAGTACCGCCAGTAACCCGGATCATCATGCATGTAGCCGATCGAGTAGATGTGGATCAGACCACCCACTCCGGTGACCACCAGAAGCATCACCGCAGACAGAGGATCGGCCCAGAAAGCAATGTCGGCGCGCAAGCTACCGATGTCGATCCATGTCCAACAATGATCGAGAAGAAAGCGTTGGTCCGGAGGCAACCCGAGCAACCGGACGAACACGGCAACGGACAGAACGAAGGCAGCTCCTGCCGGCAGGCAGGCGATGATCGAGGTCGCACGCTTGCCGAGAGCACGCTGGATGGCGGCTCCGGCGATACCGTTGATCGCCGCTCCCAGCAGTGGAAGCGCCACGATCCAACGCAGACTCTGCATGGCTATCGGGTGTTCCATACCCCCTCTCTCTCAGCCCTGTTGCCCGTCCCCCGGACTTGTTGACTCGAAGCGGAGTACACTCAACCGCGCAACGTCCCGGTCGCTTCCACATCAATGGTGCGAAAGGTCTGATAGATACTCAGAATGATCGCCAGACCGATCGTTGCTTCCGCAGCCGCCAGCATGATGACAAAGATGGCAAACACCTGGCCGTCCAGATTCACCGACACGAAGCGCGAAAACGCCAGATAGTTCACGTTGGCCGAATTGAGGATCAATTCGACGCCCATCAGGATGCCGATGGCGTTGCGTCGCGTCAGGACACAAAACAGGCCGCACAAAAACAGTGCGAGGCCCACGAACAGGTAATGTTCCAATCCGATCGTCATCCCTCGCGCAACTCCTTGCGTGACAAAACAACCGCACCGATCAAAGTCGCCAACAGAACCACCGACGCCAGCTCGAACGGCAATACGTAGGTATCCAGCAACGCATTGCCGAGCGCCGCCGTGGTCACAACCGGGGCTTCCACCGGCTGTGTTGGCCATCGTGCCAACAGGATGGCGCGGCCCATGATTACCCCGAACAATGCGAGCACAATGACCGCCGGCACCCGCCCCACCGACCGATTCGAGATACGTACATCGGTGATGCTGTGCGTCAGCATGATGGCAAACAACGCCAGCACCACGACACCGCCAACGTAGATGAGGACCTGGATTACGGCCACGAAATCCGCCGCCAGACATACATAGAGTCCTGCCACGCCGAGCAACGTGGCCATCAGGGAGAAGGCGGAATAGAGGATGTTACGCGAGAACGCGACACCGCCCGCCGACACGATGGTGAACGTCGCCAGCAGATAAAAAACAAAGTTGCCCAGGCCCAGCTCGTTCACCCGCCACCTTCCTTTTTGGCTGGTTTCGCAGCAGGCGCCGGTGTTGCAGGTACGGCGAACTCCTCGATGTAACGCATTCCGCGATCGAGAAACCGTAGAATCTCAGGGTCCGTCTCACCTGCCTTTTTCGGCTTGTACGCAGGAACCGGTTCTTTGACGAAACGCCGGATCAGACTCTCCAGAGAGTAGTCGGCTCCCTCGAACTCCGGTGTGTGATGGATCGAACCGGTGGGACACGGATCCGTGCACAGGCCGCAAAACATACACTTCGCCAGATCGATATCGAAGCGCCACAGGGTCAGACCGCCACCCTCCGGATTTTTGCGTGCATCAATCAGGATACAGTCAATGGGACAGGCCCGTTCGCAGGCAAGGCATCCCGTGCAGATCTCCAGGTCGACTTCCAATAGACCCCGGTAGCGGAACGGCAGTGTATCTTCGATCCGCACCTTCAGGCGATCCGGATACTGCAGGGTCGTGGGCTTGCGGGCGAAATGGGAGAATGTCACCGCAAGCCCTTCGAACGTGGTCGTGCAGGTATCTCGTATGTTTCGAATGTATTCCGTGAAGCTCATCTCAGCCTCAAACGATCGGGTTCAGCGAAAACTGCCCCGATTCACGCACCCGCGAACGGCGCAGGTGGAAGCGAACACGACGGAAGAATTGTACGACGATTGCGACACCCAGCAGAAACATCAGGAAGGACACGAGGCGGTTGCCGTTCGGAAATACGGCTGTCCAGATCGCCGCACACAGCACATTGCCGAGAGAGATCGGTACCAGGTACTTCCAACAGATGGCCATCAACTGGTCCACACGCACGCGTGGCAGTGTGGCACGGATCCACATGGCCACGATGACCCAGAAATAGGCCTTCAGGAAAAATGTCAGAAATTCCAGTGGGATACGTAACACAAGTTTGTCGGTCACCGGCGGAATGTGCCAGCCACCGAGGAAGACTGCTGTGAGGATAGCACCGATCACGTACAGGTTGCCCCACTCCGCAAAGAAGAACATGAGGTAACGAACACCCGTGTATTCCGTCACATAACCGGCCACCAGTTCTGAATCCGCTTCCGGCAGATCGAATGGGGTCCGATTCCCTTCCGCCAATGCCGATACATAGAAGGTGAAGAACGCCATAAAATGGAATGGACTGGCGAAAACGAACCAGTCCCACGGAGCCCAACCCTGTTGCCGTGATAGTTCCTGGAGGCTCAGGGAACCCGCAGCCAACACTACCGGTAACAGAGACAATGCCGACGGAATCTCGTAGCTGACGATCTGCGCTGCCGAACGGATGCCTCCCATCAGAGACCACTTATTGTTGGAAGCCCACCCAGCCATCAGGATGCCGATGACGACGAGCGACATCACGGCCATGAGGTAGACGAGACCGACATTCATATCGGCCACCACGAGCCGGCTTCCGAACGGCAGGACGACGAAGGCACCGACGAAACCCATAATCACCAGATACGGTGCGGCACGGAACAACCGTGGATCCGCCGCCGCCGGAATGATGTCCTCCTTCATCAACAGCTTCACACCGTCGGCCAGCCACTGCAGGATCCCTTGCGGCCCGACGCGATTGGGACCAATCCGGCTCTGGATACGCGCCCAGACGCGGCGCTCGATGAAGGTCGTGACCCCGGCCACCAACAAAATGAAGACCAACAGAACGACGGCCGCGGTCAGAAGGATCCCGCCAGCATAAACGACATCATACGGGATTGGGCCAAAGATGCCCTGTGCCAGGAGCCGGTCCAACAGAGCCTTCATCGATCCACCTCGGGCGCCACGATGTCGAGGCTGGCAATCACCGCGACCAGATCGGCCAGCATCAGGCCCCGCGATAGCTCCCGAATGATCGCCATCGCCGTGAAGGACCCTGTCCGGATATGTGTGCGGTACGCCGATTCACCGCCGTCGCTCACCACATACCAGTGCATATCGCCGCGCGCGCTCTCGACGCGCACCGCTGCTTCTCCAGGCTTCGGCTTGAACCGGCGCGGCACCTTGGCAATCACCGGGCCCGGCGGGATCTGCTCGAAACACTGGCGCAGGATACGGATGCTCTGTTGTATCTCACGCACGCGTACGATGTAGCGATCGAAGCAATCGCCGACGGTCCCGACCTCGCCCCGTCCCACAGGAATATCAAACTCGAGATCCGGATAGATCGAGTACGGTTCGTCCCGGCGCACGTCGTAGCGTAGTCCCGAGCCACGCAGATTCGGACCCACCAGGCAATACTCGATGGCCTTCTCCCGTGTGATCGTCGCCACATTGGCGAGGCGCTGGATGTAGATCGCGTTGGTCGTCACGAGATCGTCCAGCTCTCCCAGGGCCGGTTCGATTTCAGAGAGAACCTTGAGGACTTTCTCCTTGTATCCCGGTGGCAGATCCCAGTTGACACCACCGATTCGCATGTAGTTGTGTGTCAGCCGAGCACCGCACAGTTCTTCCAGCAGATCGTTGATCTTTTCACGTTCACGGAACGTATGGAAAAATGGCGTGATCGCACCGATGTCGAGGATCATCGTACCGAGCGACAGCAGATGACTCGAAATACGGTTCAGTTCCGCCGCGATAACACGGCAATACTCGCCGCGCCGCGGGACCTCGATTCCCCCCAAACGTTCACAGGCCATCGCCCAGCCCTGATTACAGAGCATGGCTGCCACATAATCGACACGGTCGGTGTACGGCATGAAACCGTGGTAGGTGACCTTTTCACTGATTTTCTCGATCGATCGGTGCAGGTAGCCCACATCAGGAACCGCCTCGCGCATCACCTCGCCGTCGGCCTTGACGACAAAGCGCAGCACACCATGGGTACTCGGGTGCTGCGGACCCATATTGAGGGTCATCTCTTCCGTCTCGAGACCCTCCTGGCCGTCGCGTTCGATTTCGACTTCGAAGCCCGAGATACTCATTTCGGCAAACCCGCCCGATCCACCAGACTTTCCCGGTGCGTACTGATGCCGTGGTATTCCTTCGGCTCAACGAAGTCCTTGCGCGCCGGATGGCCAACCCAATCCTCGGGCATGAGCAGGCGTCGCAGATCGGAGTGGCCCTCGAAAATCACACCCATCAGATCGTAGATTTCCCGTTCCAGCCAGTTGGCGATCTTCCAGACGTTTTCCACGGTGGGGACCACCGGATTGTCGCGTGGTGCATTCACTTTGAGGACGACATGATGGCGGTGCTCATAGGAAAACAGGTGGTACACGACCTGGAGAACCGGCTTTGTATTCCAATCGACTGCCGACTGGTTCATCAGACAGTCGAACCGCAACTCCGGCTCGTCACGCAGGTAGCGACAAACCTCGGCGATGGATGGCACTGTGACCTCGATCCATGGCGATCCGCTCGTATCGAGTTCCCCGATCGCCGCCTCGAAACGCTGCCGAAGCCGCTCGTGGATTGCACCGGCCTCCATGTCTCAGGCCTCCGACATCCCGGCCTGCGGTGCCCGCACCAACCAGCGCTCCTTCATGACTTTCTCCTGCAACTTCATGATACCCTCGGTGAGAGCCTCGGGACGTGGCGGACATCCAGGTACGTACACGTCGACGGGAATGATCTTGTCGACTCCATCACAAACCGAATAGGCCAGTTGGAAGAGACCGCCGCTGTTCGAACAACTCCCCATCGAAATCACGTAGCGCGGTTCCGGCATCTGCTCGTACAGCCGTTTGGTACGTAGTGCCATCTTCAGGGTCAGTGTACCGGCCACGATCATCAGGTCGGATTGCCGCGGTGCTGCACGTGGTGCGGAACCAAAACGATCGACATCGGCTCGCGGTCCCTGTGTCTGCATCATCTCGATGGCGCAGCAGGCAAGTCCAAAAAGCATCCACCACATCGAGGACTTGCGCGTCCAGTTCAGGAGTTCGTCTGCCTTGGTGGTCAGTACGATTTCCGGGAGGCTATTGATGAGTGCCATTCTTGATCCTCGTCGCCCTCAGGCCGCATCACGAACCACGGGCGTTGTTTCTACGCTGGTTCCAGGCTCCGGGTTTGCAGGAACCTTTTTCAGCCATTCCAGGTCGCCCTTGCTCCAGACAACCACCAGTCCGACAAACAGCACGGCCAGGAACAGACCGAGTTCGACGATCGCATAAAGAGCACGGCCGTCCAGCACCCATTCACGGAAGACGGTGGCAACCGGCATGACGAAAGCGATCTCGACGTCGAAGATCACAAAGATCAGGGCAACCAGATAAAACCGGATATTGAAATTCATCCAGGCACTGCCGGTAGGCAACTCTCCACACTCGTAGGTGGACAGCTTCGCCGGCTCGGGGTTGTACGGGCGCACAAAACTGCCCACCACGAGCATGGCAGCGACAAAAACCAGGCTGAGCCCAAAAAAGACGAGCACATTCGCGAAGTCGAAATACATGAGCGTCGGACCGTCGATCGGAGCTAACCACGACCCCTTTCCATGCCGTCAATTTGAATCGCCGGTGCTGACCCTAGAACATTGGCACGGTGAAGCAAGGCAGCCGGGCCAGAAGATGTTCTGTTGCCGCTGTTAGGCGTCCTTACGCAACTGATTCCGATAGCGGCGGCTGAGGGGTAAGACGTTTACCGCGCCGGTGATGTCGTTGAGGTCCACGTAGACCTCCGTCTCATAGACGTCGACCAACGCAGCGTAGGTGATCACCTCCGCCGGCGCACCGATCCGATAGAGACGGCCCTGCTGCAAAAGGGCTACGCGGTCACAGTACAAGGCAGCGAGATTCAGATCGTGCAACACAGTGACGATCGATCGCCCTTCGTCCCGCAGGTCGCACAGGAGGTCGTGAATCTCGACGGCATGCCGGATGTCGAGGAAGGCGCCTGGCTCGTCCAACAACAGGATCTCCGTCTCCTGCGCCAGGGCACGGGCCAGAATGACGCGTTGCCGTTCGCCACCGCTGAGTTCCTGGATGGCTCGTGTCGCAAAGTCCAGAACACCCGTGCGTGCCATCGCAGTGCGTGCAATTTCCACATCGCGGCTGCTCTCGAAGGCAAACCCTGCCAGATGAGGCGATCGGCCCATCAAAACGATTTCCATCACCGAAAAAGGGAACTCGATGAGGGTATCTTGCGGCACCATCGCCACGGTGCGTCCGATCTGGTTACGGGAGAATTCGGACAGCGGGCACCCGTTCAGTAGGACGACGCCAGATTCTGGCTTGAGAACACCAGAGAGAAGTCGCAGCAGTGTCGATTTGCCAGATCCGTTCGGCCCAATCACACCCAACATCTCACCCGGGCGTAATTCGAGGGATACATCGGATACCACCCGTTGCATCCCATACCGGAAACTGACGTGCTCCATGACGAGAGGGCTCCCGGAACGGTCGGTATTCTCATGAAGTTCGGGAGTCGGCTCAAATGAGGGGTTTTTCATAGAAGCCTCGCCCTATTCCACTGCATCGGTTTTCTGCTCATTCGAAGACCCGCGATCCTTCGCGTTTGAGCAGGTAAACGAAGAACGGCCCCCCGCAGAGTGCCGTCACGACACCGACGGGCACTTCCACGACACCAAGGGCCGTCCGCGCCACCGTGTCAGCACCGATCAAAAAGGCCGCACCCGCCAGCATCGAGGCCGGCATCAGCAGCCGGTGATCGGCTCCGAGGATGAGCCGCATGACGTGTGGCACGATCAGTCCGACAAAGCCGATCATCCCGCTGACCGACACCACGGCACCGACGAGCAACGACGATCCGATAAAGGCAGCACGCCGCACACGCTGCACATCGACACCCAGATGGAGGGCCGTCTCCTCCCCAAGGCTCAAGGCATTCAAATGCCGCGTCTGCCACAACAGCCAGGCGCTGGAAAGAAGACAGTAGATCCCGATCGCTGCCACCAGGCGGTAGCTCTGAGTGGCGAGATTCCCCATGAGCCAGAAGAGAATTCCCTGTGCCTGGTAGAAGTCGGCAATGGCATTGATGCAGAGGATCAGCGCACCGGCAAAGGCATTGTAGACGACACCGGCCAGCAGCAGGACGTAGGGTTGCAAGCGCCCGTGTACCAGCGCCACACGGTAAATGATTCCGATGGAGGACAGTGCACCCATGGCGGCTGCCAATGGCAGCAGACCGGTCTCGGAAAAGGCGCTGCGGCCCGCCAGGATCACCGCAAGCACCGCCCCGAGAGCAGCACCTCCGGAAACGCCGATCAGATGTGGCTCCGCAAGAGGATTGCGTAACAACCCTTGCAACGTGACTCCGGCAACAGCCAGTGCACTTCCCACCACGGCAGCCAGAAGCACACGCGGCAGGCGTGTCTGCAACAATATCACCCGATCGATATTTTCCGCATCGACACTGAACAGCGCATGCAGCAGGTCGACACGCACACTGCCCACGGACACGGCCACCGCAATGCTCAGGAGCAAAACCGCCAGCAGGATTCCCATCACCACAAAAAAGCGCGTGCGTGTCAGATGGGCGGGGACCATCAGATACTCCGGGAGCCTTCGTGACGTCCCCCTATCGCCTGTAGGGCACAGGCGAGATCACGGTGCGGCACCAACTCGGCCAGAGGCACACGAGGAACGAGCCGGCACTGCCGCTCATGGACGTTCATCCGACATCCTCTCCGGCTGGATGAATCGTGCCATGGTCTCGAAAGCTTCGGCGATACGCGGTCCCGGACGGAGCAACTGATACTCCTTGAACCCGTGCACGCGCTTGTCGCGGACGGCAGGAAGTTGTGGAAACGTGCTCCAGAATCGACCGGCGCCGCTCGATCCAGCACGTTCCTCGTTCCCCATCGTGGTGTCGATGATGACCTCCGGCGCACCGGCCAATGCAAACTCGATACTGATGTGCGGCCAGCCACCTCCCGCCTCTGCGGCGATATTGACCCCATGCGCCATGCGAATGAGTTCGTCTTGCACGGTGTGCCCGCCCGCCGCAATCAGCGGCGTGAGTCCAACCACCATCAATACCCGCCGCTCCACTGCGTCACGCAGCTTCTCCCGCGTCGCCGCAATTTTCTTCTCGATCCCCGCAACGACCTTTTGCGCCGCGGCTTCACGGCCAACGGCCCGGCCGATGGTAAGAATCGACGCTTCGATCTCCGCTACAGAATCCGGATCGACGACGAGCACCTCGAGACCAAGCCGGCGCAACGATTCGACTGGCGATTGATTGGCGGGGCTTGGTACCACGATCACGAGGTCGGGATGTTTCGCTACGATGGCCTCGATATTCGGTGCCAGGAAGTTACCGACACGATCGATGCGCGCGGCCTCCGGCGGATAGTCACAATAAACGGAAGCGCCCACCACCTCATCGCCAGCGCCGAGGGCAAACAGCGTCTCGGTCACCGACGGTGCCAGTGAAACGATATGCAGCGCCCACGACGCCGGCGCGATGAGCAGAACGAACACGGCAGCAGCACATGTATACGCCAGCCGCCTCGTGATCAGAGATGCAGAATCGACAGTCAGGGTCCTACTCCAGGAAAACCACGCTGAACGGCGGCAGCCCCGTATTCAAGGGCGTGGTGGTCAACTCGGCACCATCCTCTGCTCGAAAGATACGCACGCCCGGAGTCTTCGTATTCCGATCCGTCAGGTACAGTTCGCCTTTCGAATTGATCTCGATGTCACTCAGACCGTTCCCGTGGACAACAGTCCGGAGCACCGTGCCTGCTGTCGGATCGAAGGCAACCAGGGAATTCGAAAAATCAGCCAACGACAGGATGGCGTAGCCCAGTTGTGGACCGACAAGAACGAAATCACTCAAATCGCCGCCCAATGTTTCTTCGGTGATGATGAAACCTTCGGCCCGACCGGTAGCCAGGTTGATCCTCTCGATGCCTCCGTCCAGAACACCGAAATTGCCGACTTCCGCAACATACAGCGATCCGCCCTGCACGGTGAGACCTTTTGTCTGACCGAATGGATTCTCTCCCGTCAGTTCGATCACATCCACCACCTCATCCGTGTTCGTATCAATGACCACCACGGCACCTTTACCCGCAGGCATGAAGCTCGCCAGCCTCTGCAGCGTCACGTAGACTCGATCACCCACCACCACTACCTGACTCATCTCCGGAATGCCGTCAGCGTCGGCATACTCGGAAAGATCAATCGAATTCCGGATGAAGTTGCTGCAGTCCTCCGCCGGATTGGGATCAACGACGAGCAGTTCGCTACGCCCGTACAGAGGAATGTACGCCTTATGGCCATTCACAAAAGCAATGTCGTTCGGGTTCGAACCCGGTCCGGTCGAACACTGCGTCACACCGGCGAAATTCCGGCCCGCATCGAGCACCTGCAGATTGTCGCCGCCGAAACGATTGACGACGAAAACGCGCGCCCCGAACACCCGAGCCACGGCATCGCTGCCCGTCAACGTCGCCGGACCCGCCGGATGGACCTGGCGTGGCTCGTCGAGGCTGATCGTGGCAAAGCCGCCCGCCTGAAAGTCGGTGGCGGTGATGAACGCTACACGGGGGAGGGTCGGACCGTTCAGCAATTCACCTACCGCTCGGATCAACTCGTCGATGGTGACTTCCCCGTTACCGTCCGCGTCTGCTGCAGGACACCTCTCCAGAGCTGAATCGCCGATCGCAATCGTTACACCGGCGACGATCTCGTCCACCGTCACCAGAAAATCACTGTTGCAGTCTCCCACGAGATCTGCTGCCCACGCCGGGGCTGTGGCCAGACACAGGGCCATAAAAATCTCCCCCATCCATCGAAGACCCATGATTCCCACTCCTTTTCTTCTCAAAAATTCAATTGGACGGTCCCGAAATAGGACCGTCCCGGTAAGGGAAATCCCGCGACATCGCTGATCCGGTTGTCGGTGATGTTGCGGGCCTGAAATCCGACATTCAGCGGCTCTCCCACGCTCCACCACACACCTAAAGTGTGTATGGCACGCGAGGGGATTTCACCGCGCATGTGCGACTCATCGATGTAGTTCCCGCCAGTGAAGTTGAGTTCGTAGTACAGGGAGGCAGGTCCAACGTTACAGCTCGGTCGCAGGTACAACTCGTTCTTCGGACGCCCCGGAATCTGTTTGCCCCGATAGATCCCGCCATAGATCGAGCCACGATTTTCGGCGCTCTGGTAGGTGTAGTTCGCGTCGATCCGGAGCCGCTTGCCGTGCGCCAGGCGTACGCCGACTTCATGCCCACGAATACGTGCTTTCCCGATGTTCTGTGGGCGGAAGACCGCTGCACTGCGCGGCACGAAGACGATCAGATCGTCGATCTCGTTGTCGAAATACGCATACTCGAGATGCACATCCTGCAAACATGGCAGCAGATCTGGCGTATCGAGGACGAAACCCACGTCACGGTTGAAGGCGTTTTCCGAATCGAGGGATGGATCACCTATGACCGAGCCGCTGTTGCCGAACAGTTCCGTGAAGTTTGGTGCCCGCTGATAGAAACCGGCATTCGCGCGTAGCGACAGCCAACTCACCGGTTGGACCTGGAGTCCCATTGCCGGACTGAACAGATCACGTTGACGGTCGAGTGCCGGCAGGTTCTGTCCAAACGCACGAATCGCCCCACTGGTGGCGTCACTGAGGTGCTCGTAACGGAGCGTGGGTACGAGAAGAACGAGGTTCGACCAGAGTCCTGCCTGATACTGCAGCGCCAGGGTGCCGCGCAGCCGCCGTCCGTCGGGTTCTGGATAGATGCCGCGCCGGTTGTTCGGATCGTACTGTTCATACGCCACTTCGGCAAAAGCATTGATCGACTGTGCGCTGCCAAAATACTTCGTGGGTGCCACATGCATCCCGACGGTGGTGAACTGATCGTGACGGTCCTGCGGACCGCCGCCCAGATCCCCATGTGGGCTGGGATCGCTCAGACGGGTCCGCTCGAAGGACCCATACAGTGTGGCATCACCCTCGAGGCCTTCTGCCAACCAGTCGGTGCTGCGCAAACGGAGATAATTCAGGCTCCGCAGATCTCCGGCCGACGCAAGCAAGGATGGATTGGCTCCCAGCCCCGGGAGGCCATTTTCTTTCCAATATGTCTCGGTGCTCAGTTCGAGACGCAGATTCGGGTTGACGTCGGTGCCCGCCTTCAACAGCGCGTCGAACGAATCGAACGAATTATTCTTGCGAGTCGTGTCGAAATCGTCGTGACGATTATCGGCCGTCTGGCGGTCGCTTCGGTACGGGAAATCGCCCTTGCTCCCCAGATAGGAGAGGAAGCCCAGCAGATCGAAGCGGCCAATCCGGCGCGAATGCATGGCGACGAATTTGCGTGTCTGGAAGGAGCCGTAGGAAGCAGAGGCGGAGGTATGCGCCGTGGCACTGGGCGGTTTCGTTACCAGATTCACGATGCCGCCGATCCCGGCCACACCGAAGCGAGCTGGCGTCGTTCCCCGGTAGACTTCCATCCGTTCGAGCGCATCGATCGGCATATCGGCCAGATTGACGGCCTCATTCTGGGCTCGGGAGACGGGGATGCCGTCGATATAGATCTGTACCTGGTTGGCTGACGAACCACGGATCGAGACGGTGCTGAAGGCACCCAGACCACCGAAGCGCCGAACGCTGACACCGATGCTGTCGCCCAACGCCTCCGCCACAGACTGCGTCTCGTCGGCATAGCGGCGCGTGTCGATGGTGTCGCTGAATGATGTCGGCGCGACGCGTTCCGTTTCGGTTACGGCACGGGCGCGGACAGTAATCGACGCTGCGGGTTCTTCAGCCGATGCGCCTTCGACGCCACCGATGGTGCCAAAGAGCAACCACCCGATGGTGAGATTCAGAAATAAAAAAACCCGGCGACGCATCCTGCGTCCCGGGTATGAGTTGCAATCCAATTCCACCTCGCCCTCACACCCCGGAAGGCATTCGATTCGCAGCAGAGCCAGGTTTCCTGACTTTCGACTTCCTACTCGCGGTGCCTTCCCATCCTTAGAGACAGTGGCGAACAGCCGCTTTCGTTTCGAATACAGTGGCGGGGGCCGTGCCGGTCTCACACCGGGCTTCCCTCAACCCTGCAGCGTGGGAGTCTCTATCGCTCAGAAACGGCACAGCGTCAAGGCAGCGCACAAGCTGAGAGTCGGGACGCGGAGAAAATGGCCATTGCGTGGCCAGATTTGCCGACTAGCCTGAGCCGGAACTCAGGAGGACCATCATTGCGCCGCTACACGATCCCCACCCTTTTTCTCGCATCTCTATTCCTCTTTGTGGTTGGCGTGCATGGCCAGGAGTGCGATCCTGAAAGTCCCTGCCAGGTCGGCGGGTCCTGCCAGCCTGACGGCACCTGTCAGGGGATTTTCCGGGAGGATGGCACTGCCTGCGATCTCGCCCAGGGGAACTGGGATTGCAGAGGTAGTGGACAATGCGTGCAGGGAGAATGCATCGGGGAACCATCGCCGGAAGGGACATCCTGCGCATTCGGTTGTGGAACCTGTGTGGCGCTCGTGCCGGAGATTCCGTTGACGTTCTGCATGGCCGATGAATCCAGCATCGGACAAAAATGCGACATCGGTTTTGGTCCCTGTTTTCCCGCCGCGTGCCTATCCATCCAGGGCTTCGCCTTCTGCCAGCCGTCACGGCTGGAGTGTCCCGATATCGATGGCGATCCATGTACGGCGGACGTCTGCAATCCGAAGACGGGGCAGTGCGAGCATTTCGATGCCCCTCCGTGCTTCGAGACATGCGAGAGGTGCAATCCAGAAACCGGTTCATGTGAGCCGATCAACCCCGGCGTGGCCTGTGAAGATGCCGATGTCTGTACTCCGGAAAGCCACTGCGAGACGATGAAGATCGGCGAGGAGACCCGGGGAATGTGCGTCCCCGGTCCTGCCACAGCAGCATCACCCACACCGAGCGCGACGCTGACACCGATTCCAACACAGACAGCAACGGCAACCGACTTGCCGACACAAACAGCAACCAGGTCTCCATCACCATCGCAGACGCCATCCCGAACAGCGACCAGGCCCCCGTCGCCATCACAGACGACAACGAGATCTCCCCTGCCTACGGAGACGGGAACGAGTGTCCCGCAGGCAACACATACTTTTACTCCGCTCCCCTCCCAGACCAGTACGGCCAGCAGGACAGTGACGGCTGTCTACACCGTCACGGCAAAGCCATCGCTCACACCAACGATCAGTGCGGCTCCCTCCACAACATCCACGTCAACCCCGACGACGACACCGACAAATACGGCCATGGTTCCATCTGCCACACACACAACGGTACCCGCACCGTCAGTTACACCGACGCATACGGCTGCTGCATCGGTCACACACACAGCGACGGCAGTGCCGTCGGCAACACACACGGCAACGGCAGTAGTGACCGCAACCCACACAGCGATGGCGGTACCGTCGGCAACAGATACGGCGACGGTGGTGCCGTCACCAAGCTACACCGCGACGGAGAGACCGGTGCCGACGGACAGTCCTGTGCCATCGCCGACGTGGACTTTCACCGTAGAGCCATCTCCCACGGCCACGGCGGTAATCCCGTGCATCGGTGATTGCAGCGGAGACGGCGAAGTAACCGTCGACGAATTGATTCTCGGCGTAAATATCCTGTTGGAAAACGCGCCGCTCGGACAGTGTCCAACACTCGATGCCGACGGGAGCGGCTCTGTCGAGGTCAATGAGCTCATCATCGGTGTGAACAACCTGTTGCACGGCTGCCAGACGAGTTGAGGAGGGGGGTATGGTAACCTCCGATGTTGGGTCGCAAAGTCGACTGTTGCACGTTGGACGTGTACAGCCGGACACATGAGTAACCGATTAGACCGGGCACATTGGTAATCGTCCGCTATCCGAAGCTGGGTTGTAGGTAGACTCTGTTCTGAGCCTGGATCTGGTGGAGTTCACCTTCCTTGACGCTGTTGTTTCTCCGTCGCTAGTACTACTGTGTCACAAAGAGGAGATCGATTTCTCTGCTCCACACCATGGGCAATGAGCCAATGTGGAGAGGACGGACCGGGCCTGTCGGCAGCGCATGGTCGTAATCGAGGTCGCATTATGCCGCTCCACTCGCAGGGGCAGCGCCGCGCGGGCGGAAACCTCTGGGTACGGGAGCGGCGCGCAAGAAGGCGAGAGACGCAGGGGGGGAAAGCCGAGCGCGCTCGGCCGCCAGGAATGCATAGGCGGCAATGCATAGGGCACCGTGATGGTGGAACCCCACCCAGCCGCGTCCCTCGTAGTGATCGAGCCCGAGTTCGTCTTTCATTTCCTGATAGTCGCGCTCGATGCGCCAGCGCATTTTGACGAGCCGCACCAGCTCGTCGATAGCGACCGTTTCGGCCACGGTCGACAGCCAGTACCGGGTCGGCTCCTTTTCGCCCGCCGGCCACTCCAGCAGCAGCCATTCCAGATCCCGGGGCTCAGTGCGCCAATAGTCACGGTGCGCGACGCGCACACGCAGCGCGGCAAACCGTGAACGCAT
>JAANMY010000045.1_pt1 | contig 136038 bp, 122 predicted proteins | sample 7279691 | NCBI WGS metagenome assembly JAANMY01 (sample SAMN14094543, study PRJNA606508) | bioreactor metagenome | isolation source: A lab-scale SPAN reactor treating ammonium-rich wastewater day 388 | place: Ireland: Galway | collected 2018-02-07
CTCCACTGCCCCCAGCATCGTTTCGCGGGCCTCGCGGTCGAGGGATTCGATCGCCAGTGTGGGCCGGTACTGGATTGCGAGCGCCGAGGCGAAAAGGCTCGTGTCAATCTTCTGGCCGAGGCCCGTGCGTTCGCGCATGAAGAGCGCGGCCACGATTGCGTAGGCGGTGAACATCCCAGTGCTCAGGTCGGCAGGCGCGAACGATGTGATTCCCACTGGAACCCCGCGCTCTACCTTGCGCTCGAAGTCCATGATGCCCGACATCGCCTGCACGAGGAGGTCGAATCCCGGCCGGCCACTATACGGCCCTTCCGGCCCGAACGCCGAGAGCGCCGCATAGATGAGCCCCGGCCGCAGCGAAGCGAGGGTCGCATAGTCCAAGCCCAGCTGCTCGGGCAGGCCGGGGCGATAGTTCGTTACCACCACATCGGCGCGCCGGACCAGGTCGTGGGCTACTGCGCGACCCTCCGGCGTCTCGATTCGCATGGCAATGCTCTTCTTGCCGCGGTTCACGCCGATGTAATAGCGGCTCTCTCGCCCTGCCACCGGCTGCTGGCGGCGCCAGTGGTCGCCCTCGAACGGTTCGACCTTCAGCACCTCCGCGCCCATGTCGGCCAGCATCATCGTGCAATAGGGACCGGCCACGTACTCGGTGAAATCGACCACCACGACCCCATCGAGCGGCGCTGCCATCCGAACACTCCACCTCGCTTTGCCCCGAACGATATTGCCTGCGCTCCGCGCGGTCGAGAGTCCGTGGCCCGGCCTTTCCCGCCCGTAAAGGAACGCTCATGCTACGATCTTCTCCAGATGCTCTTCTTCCTCAGCGATTTCTCGGACAATCCATCCGCGCTCGTTGCCTACCTGGCCGCAATCGGGGTGGCCTTCATGACCGGCATCGCCTTCCACGAGTTCAGCCATGCCTGGGCCGCGAACGAACTCGGCGATAGCACCGCCGCGCGCCAGGGACGCCTCACGCTCAACCCCCTTCGCCACCTTGACCCCATGGGCACCGTGCTCCTGCTGCTCGTGGGTTTTGGCTGGGGGAAGCCGACCCCGGTGAACCCCTACAACCTCCGTAACGGCCCCAAACGCGGAAACGCGCTGGTTGCCGCGGCGGGCCCGGTATCCAACTTCTTCTTCGCCGCGGTCGCCGCTCTCCCGCTCAAGCTCGGGCTCATCGACTCGATCGCGAGCTTCAGCAACATCGCCGATGCAAGCGGCGAAGAGGTCATCGGGCTCTTTCTCATCTTCATCGTCTGGATAAACGTCGTCCTCGGTGTGTTCAACCTCATCCCCATCCACCCGCTTGATGGTTTCAAGGTGGCTGTGGGGATTCTCCCCGGGGAGCTCTCGCGGCAGTTGAACGCCCTCTCCGCCTGGGGCCCCGGCCTGTTGATGACCCTGCTGGTCGTCGGCTTTGTCACGCCCTTCAACCCCATTGGCTGGGTCATTGGCGGCCTGGGCAACCAGATCCTCCGAATCATCGTCTGATGCATCAGCGCGTCCGCCAGTTCCGCGAGGCTTCGGTCCGGCCTTCTGCCGCCGACTACGCCCTTGCCCTGGAGTCCCTCGCACCACCGCTTCTCGCCCTCTTCAAAGCTCAGCACGAACGCGACATAATGCATTCGGCTCGCACCGCCCGGTGGCTGATCGACCGCGGCCATGGTGACGCCGGCCTCATCGCTGCCGCGCTTCTCCACGATGTCGGCAAGGGGCAGCAGCGCCGGCGCGACCGGGTCGCCTATGTAGCCGCTGGCTGGCTCCGCGCAGATTCGCGGCTTGGCGCACAGGCGTCGCGATTCGAGCTGCGCCGCGCAGTCGAACGGAGCCGCACCCACTGCGAAACCGGCGCCGCCATGCTCGTCAAGGCGAATGCGCCCGAGCGTGTGGTGGACCTCGTGCGCAGGCACCATTCCACTGCCGCTGGCGATGTTATGCTAGCCCTACTGCAACAGGCGGACGCCGCAAGCTGATGGCGTCCCCTTCCGGGGATCAAATGGCTCAACCGCGCATTGCCATCATCGGCACGGGCCTCATCGGCACCTCGATCGGGCTCGCCCTCACTTCGCGGAAGTCTCGCAACTATGAGGTCGTGGGCGCCGACCGCGACCGCGGCAATGCGCGCCAGGCGAAGAAGATGGGCGCCCTCGACCGCGAGGCCGGCTCGCTCGAAGAGGCCCTCACCGGCGCCGGGATTGTGATCCTGGCCGTCCCCGTGCAGGCCGCCAAACAGATTCTCCAGGAATCTGCCCGCTTCCTCGCCGAAGGGGCAGTTGTCACCGATACATGCAGCACCAAGGCCGATATCCTTCGCTGGGCTGAGGAGTTCGTTCCCGCGCACGCCCATTTCGTCGGCGGTCACCCCATGGCCGGCAAGGAGAAGAGCGGCCCGGCTGCGGCGACCGCCGACCTGTTCAAGGATGCGACCTGGGCCGTCACCCCTTCGCCACGCGCCAACGAGGACGCCGTTCGCGCCGTCCTTGGCCTCGTAGAGTCCATGGGCGCGGTTCCTCTCTACATTGATGCCGCCGAGCACGACCAGTACGTGGCCGCGGTCAGCCACCTGCCCATCCTCATCTCGGTCGCCCTCTTCCGAATGGCCCGCGACAGCGCTGGCTGGGAAGACGCCTCCCTCCTCTCCGGTCCCGGCTTCCGCGATCTCACCCGCCTGGCCAGCGGCGATCCCACGATGGCGCGCGACATTCTCGCCACCAACCGCGAGGCCGTCCTCCACTGGCTCCATCGCTTCCAGGACGAGCTTTCCACGATTGCCAGGGCCGTGGAGCTGGGTGGCCAGCCCGTGATGGACCTTCTTTCCAGCACGCAGCTCGACCGCGATACCTTCATCCTCAATCCGCCCCTGCGCCGCCGGCCCGAAGGCATCGAGCCCCCTTCGGCCCAGGATGCGATCGGCAGGCTCTTCGTTGGCGGCCTCTACGACCGCATGAAAGAGATGTCGAGCCGCCCGGCTTCCCCCAGGGACGACGCCGAGCTCCGCCGCAAGCTGGGCATCCCCGATGAGCCCTCCGGCCGTTAGCCGCCCCGGGCGCATCCGGGCCGCCATCGATGTTCCGCCCGATAAGTCGATCTCTCACCGCGCCTTCATCTTCAACGCCATCGCCGATGGCCGCGCAACCATAGAGCAGCCTCTCGACTCCCAGGATGTGCGCTCCACTGCCCGTTGCCTGGCCGCCCTCGGCGTCGAGATTGACTGGCCCCAGGGCCGCCCTTCGGCCACCATCACCGCCCGCGGCATGCACGGCCTCTTCGAAAGCGAGGACGTGCTCGAATGCGGGAACAGCGGCACCACGATGCGCCTCCTTGCCGGGCTCCTGGCCGCTCATCCCCTCCTGAGCGTCCTTACTGGTGATGCCTCGCTCAAGACGCGCCCTATGGCTCGCGTCATTTCGCCTCTCCGCAAGATGGGCGCCCACATCCACGCCCGAAAGGGCGACACCCTGGCGCCGGTCGTCATCAAGGGTGGCGAACTGACCGGCATTGCCTACGATAGCCCCGTCGCCAGCGCCCAGGTGAAGTCCGCACTGCTCCTGGCAGGTCTCTACGCGGACGGTGAGACGAGCATCTGCGAGCCCGGCCGGTCGCGCGACCACACCGAGCGAATGCTGGCTGCTATGGGTGCGCCGCTTTCGGTTGTTGGGGCCACGGCAAGGGTCAGCCTCGCATCACGGCTCGAACCGCTCTCGCTCCGCGTCCCGGGCGATATCTCGAGCGCCGCACCATGGCTGGTTCTCGCCGCCTGCCATGGCGATGCGGAGATCCTGGTCCGCAGCGTGAACACGAACCCCACTCGCACTGGACTGCTCGACATCCTCCGCTCCATGGGTGCTGACCTGGAGGTCCTGGAAGAGCGCTCCGCCGGCGGAGAACCGGTCGCCGACCTGCTGGTGCGCTCCTCGCAGCTGAAAGGGACGGTTGTCTCAGGAGAGCTGGTTCCCCGGGCCATCGATGAGCTTCCTCTTGTCGCGCTCCTGGGCTGCTTCGCCGAAGGGGAGACTGTGGTCCGCGATGCGGCCGAGCTCCGCGCCAAGGAGTCCGACCGCATCGATGTGCTGGCGCAGGTCCTTGGCCGCCTCGGCGCCCGCGTGACGGCCCGTCCCGATGGGTTCTCCATCAGCGGCCCGGTTCCTGCCCTGCGTGGCGCCCGCCTCGATGCTCACGGCGACCACCGCATGGGGATGCTGGCCGCGATCGCCGGCACGCTTGCCCAGGGCGAGACACGGATCGACAACCCCGCCGTGGGCGTTTCCTACCCCGCGTTCTTCGATGACCTTGCGCGGGCCTGCGAGGGAGCTGCCGCCCTGCCATGAGCCGGAATCCCGTGGTGGTCGTCCTCCATGGCCCCTCTGGTGTGGGCAAGGACACTGTGATCGACGAGCTCCGGCGCAAGACCGGGATCTTCCGCGCAACGAGCACCACCAGCCGCCTCCCCCGTCCCACTGAGTCCGATGGCGTTGACTACCACTTCGTCACCTCGGAGGAGTTCGAGCGGCGCATTGCGGTGGGCGAATTCCTCGAACACGCCCGCGTCTACGGCGACTGGAAGGGCCTCGAAAAGCGGGAAGTGCTCGTGCCGCTTGCGGAGGGGCGCGACGTGATCATTCGCACCGACGTTCAGGGAGCACGCCGCTGGCGCCAGATCCTCGAAGGCGCCGTCTTCATCTTCCTGATGGCCGAGGACAGGGAAGCCCTGCGGGGCCGGCTAATCGGGAGGGGCAGCGAGGATGGGGTCTCGCTGGCAGCGCGCATCGCCGAGCTCGAAGACGAGCTCGACGACATGGAGAACAACGACTACGTCGTCATCAACCGTCACGGCCGGCTGGATGACGCCGTGACGGAGATCGCCGCCATCATCGAGCGGGAGCGCCAGAACCCGGACCGGGCCACGGTCCGGGTTCTCCCTTCGCTTTCCGATTCAGAGTGAACCCTGGCCCGTGCTGAGCCTCAGACGGCCGCCCCTCTTGCCGCGCCCGTGATCTCGGCCATCAGCTCCAGCGCCTGGGGCTGGCGAGCCTGCACAAGCATCGTGGTCACGCCCGCGTCCTCCCACGTCCGGAAGCGTTCCCTGATGCGCTCCGCGGGGCCCACCAGCGACATCTCGTCGCAGAGCTCGTAGGGAACGGCCTGCTCGGCCTCCTGCTTGCGCCCGGCAAGGTAGAGCTCCTGGATCTTCGCCGCCGCTTCCCTGTAGCCGTACTTGACGGCCATCTCGTTGTGGAAGTTCTTCTCCTTCGCGCCCATACCGCCCATGTAGAGCGCCAGCATCGGCCGCATGGTTTCGAGCCCGGCCTTCACGTCGTCTGTGATGACCACCGTGCAGCCCGCGGCGATGTCGAAGTCCTTCCACGACTTCCCGTTCCCCGCGCGGGCAAAGCCCTCTTCCAGCGAAGGGCGGAACATGTGCATGCGCTGCGGCGAGAACCAGATTGGGAGCCAGCCGTCGGCCAGCTCGGCGGTGGCGCGGATATTGACGGGGCCCATCGTCGCCAGGTACACGGGCAGCTGGCGGCTGTGGAGGATGGACTTCAGCGGCTTGCCCAGGCCCGTGGCCCCGGGGCCCGTGTAGGGCATCTGGTACTCCTGGCCGTGGTATTCCACCGGCTCTTCCCGGGCCCAGATCTTGCGAAGGATTTCGACGTACTCCCGCGTCCTCGCCGCCGGCTTCCCGTAAGGCACCCCGTGCCAGCCCTCCACCACCTGCGGGCCCGAAAGGCCCAGCCCCACCAGAACCCGCCCGCCTGAGAGCTGGTCCAGCGTCGACATTGTCATGGCGCACATCGCGGGCGTTCGACCCGGGATCTGCATGATCGCCGTCCCCAGCTTGATCCTGGTCGTCTTGGCGGCGAGGTAGGCCAGGGGCGTGACTGCATCGGACCCGTACGCCTCCGCCGTCCACACCGAGTCGTAGCCCATTCGCTCTATCTGGAGCACCAGGTCGAGGGGGAGCGTCATCTGCGCGCCCGAATAGCCGATGTTGATACCGAGTTTCAATGGATTCTCCTGCCCGGATTGCCTCGCGGCGAATGCCGACATTGTAGCTGAACACCTGGCCAGGATCCGGTCCTTTCGGCCGCCAGGCGCTACTGGCAGGGATCCCCGGTTGCAGGAATCCGGCGGGCCGCCTTCAGGGCACTTCCACGAAGAACCCGTAGGTAACGTCGCCCTGCCCCTGCCAGACACCCGATACAAGCAAGAGGTATCTCCCCGGTACCCCGGGCGCGCGCAGCGTCCTCTCCGTGTCAGACAGGGGCGGAGGTGGGCCTGGCAGCGGCCATGCCAGGGTGTCTCCTCCCGTTGCCGGGGGCACCGCCGGGGCCTCCATCCAGGCGGCTCGTAGCTGATCCGGGTCGCGGATTGTGAATCCCAGCGCCAGCGCCTCACCCGGGCCCGCCACCAGCGGCTGCGCGTTCGTGACGGGCGAGAGGTAGTCCACGCATCCCCCGAAACCAGCTCCCTGCCAGCACCTGGTGCCCTGGGCGCCCTCCACCGCCGCACCCGACGCCGTGCTGAGCGTCGCCCCCGGGCCCCGCGGTATCGTTGCAGGCCCGGGGGAATCGTCTGGATCTTCTGTCCGCCCGCTGGCCCCGTTCCCGTCCGAGCACCCTGCCAGCACCGACGCAGCCACGACGAGCACGCCCAGGAACTTGGCAAGTCTCATCCCATCCCAGACGCACGATGGGCGCGGGCGGTTCCATCCCGAGCCCACCGGCAGGCGTTACACCTTCAGGTCGCGCGTTCGCGTGGCAAGATCAATGAACGTGTCGGCAGCGTTGCGAAGGTTGCTCGCCACGCTCGAGCCAACGCCCACCACCTCAACGCGCACCCCGCGCGATTGGACCACCTCTACCAGGCGCTGGAAGTCCCCATCTCCGGAGACCACGCAGACGATGTCCAGCCGGTCCAGCATCGTGATCACGTCCAGCGCCAGTTCGATGTCGACATTGGCCTTGATGCTGCCATCGGCAAAGCGCTTGAGAGGCTTGGTCACGATCTTATAGCCGTGGTCCAGGAACGGCTCCACGAAGCGCTGCGTTTCCATGCTCACGCCGGGGTCGTCATGGATGGGCGAATAGGCCATTGCCCGCACAAGCTGGCGGCCCTCTGTGAGCATCCGCAGCACCTTGCCCCAGTCGAGCCGTGTCCGTAGCCGGTCAATCGCAAGCTCAACGTTTGCCGCGTCCACAAAGACGCCCACGCGCGCCGGCGGAGCCGCCACCCTGGCGCCGTCGCCGATGCGCTTTGCCATATCTTCTTGCAGGTGGATGAGCCGCTCTATCTGCCGGTTCTGCAGGTCCATCGCCCGCAGCACCGAGGCGGTCCCCACGTCGGCCGTTTCTCGGCCCTGCTGATGCGCAGCCGGCTCATCGGTCCGTGGCCTGCGACGCGGCGCCGCCTCGCGCTTCTCACCGGCCGGGCCCGCGTCAGCCTCGCGTCTTGCCGCCCTGGCTGGCGGAGGTGTTACCAGCTCCCCGGCCGGCTCCTCTTTCGCCGCTGGCCGCCGCCGCCGCACGGCGGCAGCCGGGCTGTCCCCTTCGGCCACCGGTGACTCCGTCCCTTCGGCGGCCTCGCCGGTCGCTTCGGACTTTGCCTTTCCTCGCCCCCGGCCACCGCGTGTGCCGCGCCTTGATCGAGTTCGCGGCTCATCGGGGTCGCCTTCAACGCTGGCCGGGGGAGCATCCTCAACCACAACTTCGGCTTCCGGCCCGGTTGCCGGCTTCTTCTCACGTACGAAGATGTTCAGTGCCATTAGACCCTCGCCTCCATTCGCTGGAGGACACTGAGGCGCGCCGCGACCTTCCCCGCAATCTGCTCGAAGGCGCGCGCTGACCGTGATTCAGGTGCGCTGTGGACGACCGGCACCCCGCTATCTCCTGCCTCCCGCACCCCGGGCTCGATTGGCACCTCGCCGAGAAAGTCGAGCCCGAGCTCATCGGCTGCCCTGCGGGCGCCGCCGTGCCCGAAGATGTCGTAGCGGTTGCCCGTATCCGGGGCGATGAAGTAGCTCATGTTCTCGATGATCCCGAAGACCGGCACATCGAGCTTCTCGAACATCGTAATCGCCTTCATGGCGTCTTCCAGGGAGACCTCCTGCGGTGTCGAGACGATCACCACGCCCGCAATGGGCGCGTCTTGCGCCATGCTCATGGCGGCGTCGCTCGTCCCCGGGGGAAGGTCGATCAGGAGATAGTCCAGCTCGGGCCACTCGATGTCGTGCAGCAGCTGGCGCACGGCGCTGCCGATCATGGGCCCGCGCCACACCACCGGCTGGCCCTTCGGCAGCAGGAACCCGATTGAGACCACATGCACGCCGAAGCGCTCGATCGGCCTCAGCCCCTGGCCGTTCTTTGCCTGCAAGCCCTGAGCCAGGCCGAACATCGTCGGCAGGTTCGGGCCCGTAACATCGGCATCGATGAGCCCAACCCGCGCTCCCGTCCTGGCCAGCGCCACAGCCAGGTTTGTGGCCACGGTAGACTTGCCCACGCCGCCCTTGTTGCTCGCCACGGCGATGATGTTGCGCACGCCCGGTACCGGCTTCTGTCCCTCGCGTGGTGTGGAGGAGCGCACGTCAGCGCCCCAGTCAATCTCCACCGCTTCCAGCCCTGGCAGTGGCGCCAGTGCTGCGCGGATATCCTGTTCAATCTGGTCTCGCAGCGGACAGGCGGGGGTGGTGAGCTCCACGGTGAGGGCAATGCGGCCATCCTCTATCGCGAGGTTCTTCACCATACCCAGCGTGACGATGTCGCGGTGGAGTTCCGGATCTTTGACGGTAGCGAGCACGGCCATGACGGCCTCGCTGCTAATGGACCTGGTTGTAGTCATCGTTCGCTATCTGTGTACCTTTCGGGTTCCCATGGGGGATACGTTGAATCAGCCCGCTCGCAAAGGGCGGGGGCAAAGTCGAAGGCGTGGACATCGTGGACCTGACGAACAGGAACCGGCCGTGGTAGCTCTCAGCCGGAATAAGGGCGGACAGTGCAGATTCCTCGCGGCTTTCCTGGCCGGCTCACCCGGCCACGCCTGCTCCTTCGATCGTAGCCTGTTCTGTTCGCCGCTAGCAAACGGGCGCCCGATTTACTCGCCCTTTCAGCCTGACAATCTAGTATAATGCCATCCTTATGCGGCCGGATTCCCCATTCCCACCCGCCGGAATGCGGCCACACGGAGGTTCTTGAACGGAATGACACAGGCAAACGCAATCGACGCGACGGGCCATTCCCAGGTCTGCCGTCACCACTGGATCATCGACACCCCCAACGGTTCGGTCAGCGGCGGACGCTGCAAGCGCTGCGGCGTGACCCGCGAATTCCGGAACTCGTCTGAAGACCTGATGTGGGATAGCGATAGCTTCAGCCTCAGCGGCTCTCGTTTCCGCGGACGCCGCGGTGGTGACCCCTCCAACCTCTCCTGATAGGCGCTGCCAGGCCAGGGCCAGCAGCCGGGGATGACCCGGCTGCTCTGTTTTCCGCCGCCCCGGTGCCCCCCTAAACTGGTGACGTGCCGCCCGACCTCGCTGTCGACCTCGCTCCCGGACGCAAGACCGGGCTCCACCTTCGCAATCCCGTGATGCCCGCTTCCGGCACGTTCAGCTGGGGACTGGAGTTCGCCCGGCATTTCGACATCGGCTCGCTGGGCGCAGTCGTCAGCAAGGGCATCACAACCGCCCCAAGGCAGGGAAACCCGCAGCCCCGCGTCGCCGAGACTCCCGGCGGCATGCTCAACTCCATCGGCCTCCAGAACGTAGGGCTGAGCGAGGTGATCACCGCCCTCGCGCCCATCTGGGCCAGGTGGCCCGTGCCAGTCATCGCGAACATCGCCGCCGATACGGTCGAGGAGTTCGGCGAGATGGCGGCACGCCTCGATGGCGTCCCTGGCATCGCTGCCCTGGAACTGAACATAAGTTGCCCGAATGTGGACCAGGGGGGCATCGAGATCGGCCAGTCGGTCGAGGCCTCGGCCAGGGCCACGCGCGCCGCTGTTCGGAACACCAGCCTCCCGGTCATCGTGAAGCTCACCCCAAACGTGACTGATCCGGTCGCGCTCGCGCTCGCCTGCGAGCAGGAAGGCGCCGCCTCCATTTGCGCTATCAACACCGTGCTCGGGCTCGCAATCGATACCGGCAGGCGGCGGCCGGTTCTGCCCCGCGCCCGCGGGGGCCTCAGTGGCCCAGCCATCAAGCCCGTCGCCTTGCGCATCGTCTACGATGTGGCAAGGGCCGTTCGCATCCCCGTCATCGGCTGCGGCGGCATCCGCACCGGCCAGGACGCAATCGAATTCCTAATGGCCGGCGCCACCGCCGTGCAGGTGGGGACCGCCACCTTTGCGAATCCGCGCGCCCTCGTCGATGTCATCGAAGGGATCGAGGCCTGGCTCGGCGCCGAAGGCATCGCCAGTGTGCGCGACATAATCGGCTGCGCTCTTCCGCCCCGCGACTGAGATATCCCTCCCGCTGCCCGATGGGCTACGATCGCTCCATGGCCGCCTACGCCCCGCTCGTCATCGAGCACTTCGAAAACCCGCGCAACGCGGGCGAAATGGCGGACCCCGACGGCGAAGCCTCCACCGCCAATCCCGTTTGCGGCGACCGCATGCGCGTTATGCTGCGCGTGGCCGGCGGCCGCGTTCAGCAGGTCCGCTGGCAGACCCGCGGCTGCCCACCGGCGATTGCCACCAGTTCATTCGCCAGCGAGATGGTGCTCGGCTGGACGATCGAACAGGTCGAGTCCCTCACCCGCGAGACTATCGCGGAGGCGATCGGCGGCCTCCCCTCCGACAAGGTCCACTGCAGCGTGCTCGCCGCGACAGCCCTTCGTTCGGCCGTCGCCGACTATCGGGCAAAGGCCAGCTCCCGCGACCAGATTGATGGTCCCGGGCGCTGATCCCTCCCCCGGTGGCGTCTGTGCAACCCGCGGCCGTGGCCGGTACGATGACTGTCGATGCGCGTGATCCATTTCGCCGACCTCCATATCGGCGTTGAATCCTATGGCCGCCCGATTCCCGAGCGTGGCTGGTCGTCCCGCATGCAGGATTTCCTCGACGCCTTCGACGCGCTCGTCGACTTTGCCGTGGACGATGGCGCAGATGCCGTCATCTTCGCCGGCGACGCCTACAAGGCCCGCGAACCGACGCAGACGCACCAGCGCGAGTTCGCCAAGCGAATCCGCCGCCTGAGCGAAGCCGGCATCGCGACCTTCCTGCTCGTTGGCAACCACGACCTTCCAAACGCCGAGGGCCGGGCGCACGCGCTCGAGATCTTCCGCACCCTCGATGTGCCCAATATCTACGTCGGAGACAACGCCTGGTTCGCCCAGAATGGCTTCGTTCCCCAGGTCATGCGTACCCGCTCCGGGCCGCTCCAGGTGGCCTTCCTCCCCTGGCCGCAGGTGAGCCGTCTCGTGGCAAACGACCCGGAGGCCGCCTCGGCTCCGATCGAGCGCCTGCATCAGATCGTCGAGGAGAAGCTGGCAGACCTCATTGCGAAACAGGCCGGTGCGCTGGACCCCTCGCGCCCCGCCATCCTCACGTGCCACATCTCCCTCAACGATGCCATCCTCCGCAACCGGCCCGGCACCGAGCAGTTCATGACCGTCGGTACCGCTCCAACCCTGCTCAAGAGCCAGCTGCAGGAGGCCAGCTTCGATTACATCGCCCTGGGCCACCACCACAACAATGCCGACCTCGGGCTGCAGACACCCTGCTGGTACTCTGGCTCACTCCAGGCCGTCGATTTTGGCGAAGAGCGCGACCAGAAGGGCTTCATGGTCTTTGAAATCGACCCCACCAGGCCTCGCGGCGAACGCGTGCAGGGCCAGGGCGCCCCGAAGCTCGTCAACGTTCAGTCGCGCCGATTCGTGACTGTCGAGGTGCAGCCACGCGAGCCGGACCCCACCCCCGAGGTCTGCCGCGCCATCGAACGGGCGGACGTTGCCGGCTCCATTGTCCGTGTGCACGTCAACATCTCGCGTGAACAGGAGACCCGGTTCCGCCTCCCAGAGGCGCGCAGGATGCTCGACGCCGCCCATTACGTCGCTGGCCTGCGCGTGATCCTGCCGGACGACCCGCGGCCCGCGCTCCCCGCCGGACAGGCACCTTCAAACAATCCCCTGGAGGCCCTCGACCTCTACTTCCGCAACAAGGCCTACGAGGACTCCCGGCGGGAGCGGCTCCTGGCAGCTGCCCGTGACCTTGTCGCCGTAGCGGAGGACGCCGGTGTCTGAACGCCGCCCCCTCCGCATCGTCCACACCTCCGATGTCCACTTCGGCGCCTACAGCGGCAACGAAGGCCACTGGGCCGTGCGCCGCTCCCTCATCGAGACCGCCTTCAGCCGCGTCATTGACCTCGCTACGAATGTGAATGCCGACGCACTCCTGATAGCCGGGGACTTCTTCGACAACGACCGCGTTGAGGCCGATGTCGTCGAGTTCGCGGCCGGGCAGATCCGCCGCTTCCCAGGCCGCACATTTCTCATCCCCGGCAACCACGACCCCATGGATGGTGGCAGCCTCTACTGGCGCCACGACATGGAGGCGATCGCCCCCCGTCTGCGCATCCTGCGCGCGCACGCGGGCGAGATTGTTGAGCCGGAAGGGCTGGACCTGGTGGTGTGGGGTCGCGCCTATCTCGATAGCGACTGGCACTTCCGCCCCCTCGAAGGGCTGCCCGGGCGGATGGACAACCGCTGGCACATCGCCATGGCGCACGGCCACTTCGTCCGCCAGGACGGCGAGATGCATCGCTCCTTGCTCATCACCGAATCGGAGGTAGAGGCCGCTGCCCCCGCCTGGGACTACCTCGCCCTCGGGCACTGGGAGCCCCATGCCGACGTGAGCTCCGGCACCATGACCGCCATCTATTCGGGCGCGCCCATGCCGCTCTCCGACGCCAACCGGCGCGCCGGTTGGGCCGCGATCGTGGACTTCGACGATGCCGGCGTCCGCTGGCGCGTCGAACGCGTCGACCCCCGCGACCCCGGGGCGGAGAAGTGATTCCCCGACGCGTCCAGCTGCGCAACTTCCTCTCCTACCGGGAATGCACCGTAGACCTCACCGGGCTCCACCTCGCGGTGCTCTGCGGCAGGAACGGCGACGGGAAGTCCGCCCTGCTGGATGCGATGACCTGGGCGCTCTGGGGGGCCGCCCGGGGACGCCTCGATGATGACCTCATTCACCAGTCCGAGCTGGAGATGCTCGTCGAGTTCGAGTTCGAGGTGAACGGCGACCAGTTCGCCGTCATTCGCAAACGCACCAGGGGCAGGACCGCTACGCTCGATTTCCTCCAGCTTGCCCCTGATGGTCACCGCATCTCGCTGACCGGCGGAACAATGCGCGAAACCCAGGCCGAGATCATCCGCCGCGTCCGGATGGACTTCGACACCTTTGTGAACAGCGCCTTCATCGCCCAGGGCCGCGCCAACGAGTTCACCCGCAAGATCGCCTCCGAGCGCAAGGAGGTCTTCCGCAAGGTGCTCGGCCTTGAGCGCTTTGAACTGCTTGCACTTGCCGCGGCAGAACGGCGACGGGACTGCGCAGCACGTCTTTCGGCAATCGGACGCGAGAATGAGGACCTTCGCGCCGAGGTTGCGCGCATCCCGGAGGTTGAACTGCAACTTGCGGCGGCGATTGAGCGCCGCCAGGAGCTCGACCCGGACATCGCCGCCGCCGCGGAAGAAGTCGCCGAGCTACGGCAGGCAAGTGCCAGCTATGCGCGTCTCCAGGGTGAGGCCGCCAGCCAGGAGCAGCGCCTCAGCGGCACCCGGAAGGGCGTTGCCGACGCGGAGGCCGCCATCCTGTCAATCGAAAAGGACCGGGCCGCCACGCGCGAGCTGCTGAAACACCGGGAGGCCATCAGCGCGCGATACGAGGAGCTCGGGCGCGCCCGGGCCGCCGAGCACGATGCCGCCGAGCGCCAGGCGGCCGCCGCGGAGGCGGAGCGCGCCCTGCAGGCCGCCTCCCGCGCCATCGCCGAGGAGCGCGCCCGCATTGAGACGTCCCTCGCTGAGCGCCGGCGGGAGCACGAGATTGCTGAGGCTGCGGCCGCGGCCCTGCCCGCCCTGGGTGTGGCAGAAGCAGAACTCGTCAGCGCTCGAAGCGCTCTCGCCGATCTCGACGAAGGCATCGAAGCCGCCCGAGCCCTCGAAGGGGAGCTTCGCTTGCGGGCAGCGGCAATGCGTGCTGAAGCGGATGGGTGCAAGAAGCAGGCCCAGGAGATGAAGGACAAAGAGGCGCAGCTCGAAGGCGTGGCTACCTGCCCCGTCTGTCGCCAGCCCCTTTCGCCGGGCGATCTCGAGCACGTTCGCGGCGAATACGCGAGCCAGCGCCGCGCGCTTGGCGATCGCTACCACAAGACCCGCGCCCAGGCGGAGCAGGCCGCCACTGATGCGGATGTGCACGGTGGCAACGTGACGCGGTTGCAGCAGGAGCGGCAGGCGCGCGAGACAACGCTGCGCAACCAGGAACGCGACCTTCTTGCGCGCCTCTCAGCCGCCAGGAAGGCCGCAGAGACTCTCCCCGCCATCATCGCAGCGATCGGGGAGGCCGAGGCCCTCCTCGCTGAAGGCTCCTTTGCCGCCGGGGCCCGCCAGGGCATGCAAGCAGCCACAGCCGCCCTTGAGGCTGCCGGCTACGACGAGGCCGCGCACCAGCGCCTCCGCGCCGCCATTCGCGAGCTTGCCGACGCCGAGGGCGCCTACCGCGACCTTGCCATGGCCAGTGAGCGAGCGTCGGCCCTCGAAACCGCCCTCGAGCGTGAACGGGCCACACTGGAGGAGCGCAAGGTGCTCCTCGACCAGGCACAGGTGGAGCTCGACTCCGCCCGCGCCGCCCTTGAAGCCGCCACTGACGTCACTCCCAGGCTCGAATCGGCCGAGGCCGGGCTCGCAGTGCTTCGCAACGAACTGCAGGAGTGCGTCCGTGCCCAGGGCCGCCTCGAACAGGCCCGCGACCAGCTTGTGCTGACCCGGGCGCGCATCGAGACGCAGGCCGATGAGATTCGCGCCCTCAAGGATGAGGAATCCGTCCAGGGCGAGCTTGCCAGCGCCTTCGGCAAGAACGGCGTACAGGCCATGCTCATCGACCAATCGCTGCCCCGGCTGGAGCAGATCGCCAACGAGATGCTCGATCGCATGACGGGCGGCCGCATCCAGGTCTCCCTGCATACCCAGCGGCAAACCCAGAAGGGCTCCATCGTGGAAACCCTTGACATCCGCATCAGTGACGACCTGGGCGGGCGCGACTACGAGATGTACAGCGGCGGCGAGGCCTTCCGCGTCGACTTCGCGCTGCGAATTGCCCTTGCCAGGTTGCTTGCCGAGCGCGCCGGGGCCGCCCTGCCCACCCTCATCATCGATGAGGGCTTCGGCACGCAGGACCAGGACGGGATTGACCGCCTCGTGGAGGCCATCAACTCGATCGCCGATCAGTTCCAGCTAATCCTCGTTGTTACCCACATCGAGGAGTTGAAGGGCCGCTTCGACCGCCGAATCGATGTGACGAAAGACCCGTCACTCGGCTCGGTAGCCACCATCATCTGAACGGCCGTCCGCACCGCCTAACGGAAAAGGTCGCGCTCCGTATCCCGGATGATGCTCTGCATGGTCCCGGTCTCGTCGGGCTCCCACTGGTGGCCGCGAATCACAGCGACAGGGACCCTGCTCAGGTTCCCCTTCACCAGCTCCGCCGCGCCGGCGAGCTCATCGGCCACGCAGAGGGCCTGCACGCGGAACTCGTGCCCGTGCGGGTCCACCTGCCCGATGTAGCTCATCACCGGCTGCATCCCCGCGATCCCAATCGCGATGTCGGTCTGGGCTTCGCGCCACGGCCGCCCAAACGTGTCGGAGATGATCACCGCCGCGTCTGCACCCCGCTCCTTCAGTCCGCTCCGGATCCGCGCCGCGCTCGCATCGGGGTCCACCGGCAGGAGCACCGCCAGTCCATGCCCGCCCGAGCTAGACTGATCGACACCGCTGTTCGCGCAGATGAACCCGTGCCTGGTCTCCGTGATCAGGATCGGCCCCACCTGGCGTACCACGCGACGCGACTCCTGCAGAACCAGCTCGACCACCGCAGGGTCCTTCTCCCAGCGCTCTGCGAACTGCCGGGCAAAGGGCGAAACCTCGACCGAATCGAGCGCAACGATTCGCCCCTCTGCTTTCGACACGATCTTCGAAGTGACCACCACCACATCGCCGTCGGCGAGCGGTGTGCCCGCTGCCGCGGCAGCGCCGGCGATCATCGAAGCAAGGTCGCTCCCAGGGACGATTTCAGGAAGCCCCGGTACTCCGAAGATTGAAAGCATGGCCTAATCGATCCCGGCGATGCGGATGCTCGTCTGCGTCTTGTGCTTGCGGTTCAGGTTGATCAGCAGCGAGGTCAGCATCTCCACATAGCGGCTCTGGGAAGGCCCCCCGGCATCGATGCCGCGAACGCCTTCAATCTGGTTCGCCAGGCCAATCACGGTCTGCTTTGCCTCGGCATCGCGCCCACAGACGAGCACGTCGGCGTTGATCGGATGGTCCAGGTGTTGCAGCTCCTCCGCGCTCATGTTCTGGAAGGCCGATACAACGCGGCTCCCTGGCAGCAGGGCCATCGATTCCTGGAGCGCGCTGTTGCCCGGCACGTTCAGCGCCACGGCGCCGACCCCCTGCTGAAACTCGAGCGGCGCCACTACGTTGCACACCAGCTTGCCTTCGAGCGCCCCGGCCAGCGCCTCCAGCGTCGATTCTTGCCCGCTGTAGGGAAAGGTGAGGAAGACCACATCGGCGTCGCCGATGACATCGGCGTTGGCTCCACCACTTGCCCGGGCTCCGGGAACCGCCTCGCGGACTTTCGCGGCCCCTTCCTCGCCCCTCTCGGTCGAGCGGGAGCCAATCGCGACTTCGTGTCCGGCGCGCGCCATGCGCATGGCGATTCCAAGACCTTCGGGACCTGTTCCCCCAACAAATGCGAGCTTCATCGGCAATGTCTCCGGTTTCGGGAGTGGTATTTCGGCGCGAAACGCCCGGCCTGGCGCCCGGCGATGGCCTGCCTGGCTCCGGGCAGCGCCCCCTGACGGGGCCGCCTCAGTCTAGCAGCGCCCGGCCTCCCGGGCATTCCAGGGCTGGCCATCGCACCGGACCGGCCGATTCTCAACTGTGTGGCCGGTGGTCCGGGTGCAGCGTCCCTGCCCGTCCGGGGCGCCGCCCTCTCTCTGCAACCGCCTTTACCGGGCCGGGCGGGGTGGAGGGAATGCTTCTGCTATACTGGCCATACAGGCGCGGCTCCCCCGCCGCTAACCGGAGTAGTTGATTGTATTCCCGTTGGCTTCGAAATAGCTTCATCTACCTGCTCATACTGGTCGCCGTGATCGCCTTCGTGGTGGTCTTTTTCAACAGTGGCTCTGACCCCAAGATCGGCTTCGGCGAGGTCGTCCAGCGGATCAAGGCCGGTGAGGTCGAAGAGCTCAAGGTCGATGGCAAGTCGCTCACCGTCGTCTACAAGGATGAGCAGCGCAAGAACGACCGCTCTGAAGTCTCTGGCAACACCGACGTTGCCACCTTCCTGGGCGACCAGAATATCGACATCACCGGCACCGCCACGGGACAACCCAGCGTCAAGCTAACCTTCGAAGACAAGGGCGGCTTCGGACCGTGGTTGAGCCTTCTGCTCAATCTCCTCCCCTTCCTCCTTTTCGGCCTCTTCCTGCTCCTCATCATGCGCCAGGCCCAGGGTTCGAACTCCCAGGCGATGAGCTTCGGCAAGAGCCGGGCTCGCCTCTTCACCGGCAGCAAGGTCACGGTCACTTTCACCGACGTGGCCGGCGTCGACGAAGCCAAAGAGGAGCTCGCCGAAGTCGTCGAGTTCCTCAAGTACCCCGAGAAGTTCGCCGCCCTTGGGGCGCGGATCCCGAAGGGTGTCCTGCTCGTGGGCCCGCCCGGGACGGGCAAGACGCTCCTCTCGCGCGCGGTTGCGGGCGAAGCCGGGGTCCCATTCTTCAGCATCTCCGGCTCCGAGTTCGTCGAGATGTTCGTCGGCGTTGGCGCCAGCCGCGTCCGTGACCTCTTCGACCAGGCGAAGAAGAACGCCCCCTGCATCGTCTTCGTCGATGAGATCGACGCCGTGGGCCGTCAGCGTGGCGCCGGCCTTGGCGGCAGCCACGACGAACGCGAGCAGACCCTCAACCAGATCCTGGTCGAGATGGATGGCTTCGATACCGGCACCAATGTCATCATCATCGCCGCCACCAACCGGCCCGATATCCTCGACCCGGCCCTGCTTCGCCCCGGCCGCTTCGACCGCAAGGTCGTTCTCGATGCCCCGGATGTGAAGGGGCGCGAGGCTATCCTCGCCGTTCACACCAAGGGCAAGCCTATTGCTGACGATGTCAAGGCTCAGACGCTGGCAAAGTCGACCCCGGGCTTCAGCGGCGCCGACCTTGCGAACCTCGTCAACGAGGCCGCCATCCTTGCCGCCCGGCGCAACAAGAAGATCATCACCATGGGCGAGTTCGAGGAGGCCGTCGACCGCGTGATCGCCGGTCCCGAACGTAAGAGCCGCGTGATGTCCCAACACGAAAAGAAGCTCACGGCCTACCACGAAGGAGGCCACACCGTTGTTGCCCACTTCATGGAGCACCACGACCCGCCCCACAAAGTAACGATCGTCTCCCGCGGCATGGCCGGCGGCTACACCCGCTTCCTCCCCGATGAAGAGGCCCACTACCGCACCCGCAGCATGTTCCGCGACCAGCTCTGCACTGCCCTCGGCGGGCACGCGGCGGAAGAGCTTGTCTTCGGCGAGGCCTCCACCGGCCCCTCGAACGATATCGAGCAGGTCACCCGGATCGCGCGCGCCATGGTCACCCGCTGGGGCATGAGCGAACGGCTGGGCCCGCGGACCTTCGGCCGCAGCGAGGAGCTCGTGTTCCTTGGCCGCGAGATCTCCGAGACAAGGAACTACAGCGAGAAGATCGCAGAAGAGATCGACGAAGAAGTCCGCCGCCTCATAGAAGAGGCCCAGGAACGCGCCCGCAACGTCCTTCGCGAGCACCGCGCGCTCCTCGACAAGCTTGCCGGCGTGCTCCTCGAGGTGGAAACCCTCGAAGGCGAGACCCTCACTCGCCTGCTCAACAGCGACCCCGGCGAGCCGTGGCCGCCATCGGACCTTGCGGAGAAGCAGGAGAGCCAGACACCCTCGTCTCCCCCTGAGGCGCCGCGCCGGCCTGCCTTTGAACCCAAGCCATCGCCCGGCCTCGTCTGGGAAGGGCCCAGCCAGGCCAGCCTGCAACCCCCCTTCGATTCGTAGCAGGGTCCATTCTCGTTGACCTAACCGGGGGGCGGTCCCTAGACTGAGAGATCGTCCACCGAATCTTGGAGTGGTTGAAATTGGAAGCGATAATCCGCGCCGATGGGCGCCAGATGCGCCTTGTAGAAGGGCAGGAGTTCGAGGTTAGCCACCTCGCCGGCGAGCCCGGCGAAAGCGTGACCTTCGATGTGCTCATGCTCCTCGATGGGGCAGATGTCACTATCGGGCAGCCTGTCATTTCGGGAGCGGCGCTCACCGCCCGCGTCACCCAGCACGGCAAGGCCCCGAAAATCCGGTTCATGAAGTACAAGAACAAGGTCCGCTACCGGCGCACCTTCGGCCACCGCCAGCCAGTAACCCGGCTGGTGGTCGAATCGATTGGCAGGGGTTAGCAAGCTATGGCTCATAAGAAGGGCGTAGGCAGTTCTCGTAACGGGCGCGACAGCAACAGCCAGCGCCTTGGCGTGAAGCACTTCGATGGCGAAGTGGTGAAGCCGGGCTCCATCATCATCCGCCAGCGCGGCACCCGGTTCCACCCGGGCGAGAACGTTGGCCTTGGCCGCGACTACACCATCTTCTCGCTCATTGATGGCCACGTTAAGTTCGAGCCCTTTGCCAAGGGCCGCCGCAAGAAGGTCAGCGTCTACACTGCGGCGCTGGGAGGTTAGCCAGTGAAGCCCGGGACTCACCCCAGGTACGAAGCAGCGCGCATTCACTGCAGCTGCGGCAACGAGATCGAGACGCGCTCCACAAAGCAAATGATGCGCCTGGATGTCTGCAACATGTGCCACCCCTTCTTCACTGGTGAGCACCGCATCGTCGATACCGCCGGCCGCGTCGAGCGCTTCAACCGGCGCTACCAGCGCCAGACGAGCTGAGCGGCAGAGGCGACTCCCAGGGGGCGCCTCGGCGCCCCTTCTTTGTTTCACCAGAACGGCGGAAGTGACCGTGACCAACGCCCCGGCCGGACCAGCAAACGTCTACTACGGCGGCCAGGCCGTCCTCGAAGGCGTGATGATCCGCGGCCCCGAGCACATGGCCGTTGCCGTCCGCCACCCGAAGGGCCACATCGTTCGCCACTCCGAGAAGCTGGGCAGCCTCTACACCGGGCGTCCCCGGCGCATCCCCCTGCTGCGCGGCATCGTCGTGCTCTGGGAGACGATGGCACTCGGCATGCGTGCCCTCTCCTTCTCGTCACGCGTGGCCATGGAGGAGGAGGATGAGAACGGTGAGACAGCCGAATTCCCGGAATCGGTCTTCTGGGGAAGCATGGTCCTGGCCATGCTCTTCATGGTGGGTGTGTTCTTTGCCGGCCCCATCCTGCTCGCCAACCTGCTGGAAATGGCCGATGCCCACCGCTTCGTGATCGTCCTCGTCGAAGGCATTGTTCGCCTGGGCTTCTTCGTCGGCTACATCGCCCTCATCGGGCTTATCCCCGATATCCGGCGCGTCTTCCAGTATCACGGCGCCGAGCACATGACCATTCATGCCTATGAGGCGGGCAGGCCTCTGACCGTCGCGGCCGTGCGCCCCTACCCCAAGGAGCACACGCGCTGCGGGACGAGCTTCCTGCTGGTGGTGGTCGTCGTCGCCCTCCTCACGTTCTTTGCCTTTGACCTCGCCGTCGACCGGGGCATTCTCGTGCGAACCGCCTCGCGCATCGTCTTCATCCCGATCATCGCCGGCGTCAGCTACGAGATCCTCCGCATCGGCGCCCGGTTCGGGGGGAACTGGTTTGTGCACGCAATGTTCGTTCCCAACCTTGCCCTGCAGGCACTTACCACGAAGGTGCCGGACGACTCCCAGATAGAGGTCGCCATCGCCTCGTTCGAGGCCACCCTGGAAGCGGCCGGGGTCGCTTCCGCCACCACAACCGCCTTCGCCTCCGCACCCCCGCTCGACTGAGCCGGGGCTGTTCCCGCCCGGCGGCGTGGCCGAAGCCTTCGAATACGGAGGGAACACCATGCGCCGCCTCTCGCTTCTTTCCCTGTTCGCCGCGGTCGCGTTGCTTGCCGCCTGCAACGGGCGGGACACTTCGCCCGGGGCGGACAGGAGTGAAACGCCAGGCGATGCCCAACCGTCGACGGCCGCGTCCGCCCCGCCCTCGGCCTCCCCATCCGCATCTGCCAGTCCGGCAACCGTGTTCCCGCCTGCGGTCCAATCGCTGCTCGACCAGGCGAAGGCAGCCGGCCGAAATCGCTATCTCTACGCCATCGACCAGGGGGCGACGGTGGTCCCCACTTCGGATGGCCGGAGCTTCGCCATCGTTTGGCAGCCGGATACGGCTGGCGACGGTGTGCCCTTCATCGCCACCATCCACGGCCACGCTGGCTGGGCCTTCAACGAGTTCTTTCTCTGGCACCAGTACGCCAGAGAGCGCGGCTACGGCATCGTCGCCCTGCAGTGGTGGTTCGGCCAGGGCGAACGCTTCCAGGATTACTACTCGCCCCGCGAAGTAAACCGTGAGCTATCTATCATCCTTGGCGGCGTTGGTGCTGAGCCGGGGAAGGTGCTCTTCCATGGGTTCAGCCGCGGCTCGGCCAACAGCTACGCGGTGGTCGCCTATGACCGGGCGGCCGGCCAGCGCTATTACGGGCTGGCGATCGCAAACGCGGGCAAGCCGGGACTTGACTTCCCCGGCAACGTTGACATAGAAAGCGGCGCCATGGGGTCTCAGCCGCTCAGCGGCTCGAAGTGGGTCACCTTCTGCGGCGGGAAGGACGAGCACCCGGAGCGCGACGGCTGCCCGGGGATGCGCGAAGCCGCAACCTGGATCGAGCGCTACGGCGGGGTGGTCCTCAAGGCGATTGAAGACCCGGAGGCGGACCATGGCGGCTTCCATCACAACGCCGTGCACATCAACGCCGCGCTCGACGTCTTCGCCAGCCTGCTAAGGGGCCAGTAAGCGCTTCCCACGGCCGCCACGCCCCCTCGTCACCCTCCGTGCCTCCCGTTCCATGGTCTGGTAACAGGAGGGACTACGATGCGACAACCACACCACTTCACGCGGCGGCAGGTGCTGGCCGGGCTGGCCGTCGCCCTGGGCGCGGCAGCCTGCGGCCCAGTCAGCGCCCCTGGTGGAGGCCCGCCCGCGCCCACATCACCCCCGTCACCATCACCAGATGCTCCTCGAGATAGCGGGACGACCTGCCCCGAGCCGTCCGCCTACGTCACTTTCGCCATCAACGTCCACGACTGGGTGCACCTCGACGAAAGCGCAGATACGCTCCTGCGCGCCACGAGCATCTTCGAAAACCACGGAGTGCGGGGTGACTTCTACCTGACCGGAGAGATGGTCAACCGCTACCGCAGGAGCCGGCCCGACGTGATCGAACGTCTGCGCGCGTCGCAGATGACAATCAGCTACCACGTGCGTCCGCCACACCCCCTCTATGACGGCTTTGGTGGCCGCCTCAAGGACCTGGGCGACGCCGGCCTCCACCGGGCGCTCCTTGACTACGAGACGTATGGGCTCGATATGGAGACCGGCGACCTCATTCGCTCCGAGAGCGGCGGATGGGCCCTTGTCGCCGAAGCTTTCGGGACAACACCCGTGGTCTGCGGCGCTCCAACGAGCGACCAGCGTATCAAGAAGGCCGCCATGGCCACCTACCTCGCCCTGGGCGCGAAGATGGTGGTCGCCTACCACGAGACCGGTACGAAGCCCGGGCAGCCGTTTGAGTATGTCGACGGCCTCCTCGCGCGCCCCAGCGATTTCAGTGTCACGCGCTGGCGCGCCAACGGGTCCGGGAGCGGGGACAAAGACCCGTTCTGGTGGAACTTCATGGGGATGCCGCAGGAGGAGGCCTACAACCCGGCCCGCTACCTGCAGGAGCGGCTCGGCGAGTGGACAGTGCCCCGCCCTGCCTTTGTCACCTCGCTCATCCACGAGAACAACTTCCCCCGCAGCGGGCCAGAGTCGTGGACTCCCATCTACTGGAAAGAGGGCGACAAGACGCAGCCAGCTGCGCCGCCCTTCGATCTTTCCACGCCCGACCCGTCGAAGCTGCGTCCCGCATCCCAGGTGGAGGCGATCTGGGAAGCCTACGAGGAGCTCGTCGCGTATGCGGCAGCAAACCTGGCCGTCGTCACCCCCGCCGAGATTGCGGCCCTTGCTGAGGCCTCAGGCGCCAGCGGCGAGGTCGCGCCATTCTGTGGCAATGGCTCCCCGGCCAATGGTTAAGGGCGAGGCAAAGATACCATCCATCCACCCGGCGAGCCCGGCACCCCTGCATGGTCGCTGGCAATTCAGATGGCAGGCCGGGACCTCGCCGTCCCGGACGCAGACGAATAGGAGGAATTGAGATGCGTTTCACGAAGATGCTCGGGGGACTGGCGGTAGCCATCGCCGCGATTGGAGTGGCGGCCTGCTCGCCCGCCGCCGACCCCGTTGGCGGCCTGTCTTCGGGCTCTGAGACCAGCACGAGCAGCGGCGAGGCCGGGCCCCTGCTGTTCACTATCGGCATGCACATTGAGCCGCTCGGCCCGACGGCCCAGGTGGACTCCGCCCCGCCCGCAGCGGCGGGCAGGCCCGGAGATGCGAAGCGCCCGTCGCCGGACTACGGCAATGTGCAGATGTTCGAAAGGAGCGTCGCCGATATCGAAACCGTCACCCGGATTGTGGAAAGCCATGGCGGACGGATGACGGTGCAGGCCCAGTCCCCGTTCACGACCACCGCCGTGAGCACGGGCAGCACCGTTCTCAGCGACCTCGAAGACGACGGCCACGAGATCGGCCTCCACTTCCATGAGGACGCGCACCTCGGCAAGACCGGGAATGAACTCGGACCGGACCGGTGGTGCGAGGTGATGGAAGAGGAAATCGGCTTCATGCACCAGGCCGGGGTCGAAGGCGACATCAACTACTGGAGCGGCGGCAACCTGTATCCTCACCTGCTCGAAGCCGCAACCTGCGCCGGTCTATCCGTGAACAGCGACTGGAAGAACCCGGAGACCCAGGAGACCGACCTGGCGCTCGTTGGTACGGTGCCGTGGCGGCCGTCTGGAAGCACGAATGGGACCGACACCTCCGCCTTCGCTCAGCACGACCCCAACGGCGAGGTCATCTTCCTTCCGGAAGGGAACTACGACCGCAGCAACTTCGCCGCCTCTCGCCGTTCCGACGAGGCGGGCGGTGACGAAGCCTACTTCGATTACCTCGAATCCCAGCTCCTGCGCTCACTCGATACTGCCGAAGCGGGCAGGGTCAACGTCTTCCACTTCACCATCCATCCCGGCGAGTTCCGTGGCGATGCGAACGACCCGTTCAGCGTCATTGAACGCTTCCTCACCGAGGTCGTGGACCCCCTCGTTGCGGACGGCAGGGTCCAGTGGGCCACATTCTCGGAGATGGCGGCCGCCTTTGAGGATTGGGAGGAGGAAAACCCCGGGGCGGACCCGCGGGCCGGAGGCACACCTGCTTCGCCGGCGCCAACCGCCTCCGCCACCGCGACGGGCGCAAGCCCGGTCAGGCCCGTCCGTGGCGACCGGCCCGCACCGGCAGGCGCTACTACCACCGGCAAGGTCGAGCAGGACGTCACCTACTGCACCGTCGGCGGCACAGCGCTGAAGATGGACATCTACTACCCGCAGGACGCCAGCGGCCCAAATCCGGCCGTCCTCTACGTTCACGGCGGCGGCTGGACAGGTGGTTCGAAATCCAAAGGCTCCGGTTCCGAGACCATCCAACCCCTCGTCGACCAGGGTTTTCTGGTTGCGGCGGTTGACTACCGGCTCGCACCCGCGCACAAGTGGCCCGCCCAGATAGAAGACGTGAAGTGCGCTGTGCGCTACCTGCGAGCCAATGCTGAGAAGTACGGGATCGACGCTGACAGCATCGGCGCATACGGCGGCAGCGCCGGCGGTCACCTGGTATCGATGCTCGGCGTGACTGACGGTGACGAAGGTTTCGAGGGCAAGGGCGGCTGGGAAGGAGTCTCCAGCCGCGTCCAGGCCGTGGCCAGCATGTTCGGCGGCGGAGACCTGACGGTTGAGTTCAACGGCGCCAGCCAGGCGATTCTGACCGGGGTCTTCGGAGTGGAGAGCCGGCCATCCGAGACCCTGGTCAAGGCCAGTCCCGTGACCTGGGTCAGCAGCGATGACCCGCCATTCCTGCTGCTACACGGGGACAAAGACAAACTCGTCCCCCTCTCCCAGTCCCAGGTCCTGAACGACGCCCTTTCAGGTGCCGGCGTCGACTCCGAGCTTGTTGTGGTCAAGAACGCAGGCCATGGCTTTGCTCCGGGAGGGGGCGAAATCAGCCCCACCCGGAGCGAGATAACGGCCATGATCGTCGCCTTCTTTGAGGAGCACCTGAAGTAGGCGCCAGGACGGTCAGCGGCCTCCGGGGTGAGGGCGCCAACCAGGCGCCCTCACTCTCCTGTTCGTCGCTCCAGCCAGATGCCGCCGTCCGGACCCTCGCCATGAAGCGGGCGAAGGCCCATCCTCACCCAGAAGTACAGCGCAAGGCCCCTTGCCCCTGGAGCCCAGGCGCGCACGGTCGAGTACCCCGAGGCCACGGCTGCCCTGAGTAAGAGCCGCGCCGCCTCGGACCCCGCGCCGTAGCCGCGCCTGCCCTCATCGATGCACAGGCGGTGTATCAGAAGGACCTGTGGCTCACTGCCGGCCTCCAGGCTGATAGTGCCGGCCGCCTGCCCATCCCCGAGCGAGACCACCAGTACCTGCCCCGGTCGTGATGGCGCAGCCTCAAGGCGGAACCGGCGCCCCGTGCAGGGCAACCCAAGGCGCTCTATCGTGGTCAACCTTGCAGCCATTCGCGAACACGCACAGCTACGGCCGCGGTTTCGGCTCTGATCCTCGTGCACTCGGGCAGTGCCGCCATGAACTGGCGCCCGTACTGCTTCTGGTACGTGCGGGGATCAAGCACCGCGACGACGCCGCGGTCGTTCCGGTCGCGGATGAGCCGGCCGAACCCCTGGCGGAAACGGAGGATAGCCTGCGGCAGGGAATACTGGCCGAACGGGTTCGAATACTGCTCGGACCGGGCCCGTGTGACGGGGTCGCTGGGAACTGCAAAGGGTAGCCGCGCAATGATGAGCAACGAGAGCGCTTCGCCGCGAATATCGACCCCCTCCCAGAACGAGGATGTGCCCAGAACCACCGTACGGGGGTTGGCCATCAGGTTCTCCGTCAGCTGCCTCGGCGAACCGTCCAGCCCCTGCGCAAGAACCGCGATTCCCTCCCCCTCCAGTTCCGGGCGGACCAGGCTGGCCACTTCGCGCAACGAAGAGTGCGATGTGAACAGCGCCAGGGCCCGCCCCTGCGAGGCCCGGACGAGCTCCGCCACCGCGCGCGCCACTGATTCCAGGTTGCCCCGGGCCGAAGGCTCCGGCACGTCGGTGAACTCCGCCAGCAACGTCGATGACTTGTAGTCGAACGGCGAACCCAGCATCAGGCTCTCCGGCGACTCCAACCCCAGCCGTCGGGCCGAATAGTCCATGCTCCCCGCAGCGGAGAGCGTCGCGCTCGTAGCCACCACCGTGCTCTTCTTCGAAAACAGGCTCTCCCAGAGCGTCGGGCCCACATCCAGGGGGGCTGCATTCAGGGTCCCGGCCCCGTCACGCTCCCGGCTGATCCAGACGATGGTCTCGTCGTCGTGTGCGCCCATCAGGCCCGCGTGCTCCAGGCGCATCTCTTCGACCTTCCACGCCGCTGACTGGATCTCCCCGGCGAGTGCCTCTGCATCTTCCACTGCGGGCGTCTGAGCCAGGATGCGGGCTGCGTTCAGCGCCCGGTCGTTCACTTCCTTGAGGGCCCGGTCGAGTGCGTCCCACGCCAGCTCCGTTTCGGCCCATGCAGGACGGGCGCGCACCGCGCGAGTCACGAGCAGGCGGTCATCGTCACTACTGCCGTCGTGAGTCTGCCTGCCAAGGGCCTCGAAGCACGGCGCCAGCCCGGTGTGCGCCCGGGTGACGGCCTCTTCCAGCGCCCGGCCGGCTATGGCCGCGCCGCCTTCGGGGAGCGTTCGCACGAGGGTCGCGGCTCCGCCATCGCGGCGCTCCCGGTTCCCCCGCCGAAAGAGCCCGTCCAGGGCCTCAGCGAATCGCCGCCTGCTTATCGAAGCCCCGAACTGCTGTGTCGCCTGGTCTTCCAGGTTGTGGGCTTCATCGATGATCAGGTGGTCGTATGGGGGGAGCGCACTCCCTCCCGAAGCGATGTCCGCCAGCAGCAGGGCGTGGTTGACGATGATAAGGTGCGCCGCTTCCGCCCCCTTGCGCGCCCGCAGAAGGAAGCACTGGCCGTCGCGCACGAAGCGGTTCTGGCGCGAGAGGCAGTCCGCATCCTGCGCCGACATCCGCTGCCACGTAAGCCAGTCGCCCTGGTCCAGGTTGAGCTCCGCCCGGTCGCCCGTCTCTGTCTCCGGGAGCCAGAGCAGCAGTGAAGCGCCGAGGTGGGCGAAGTCCGGGTCGCCGAGCCCGGCCGCGTAGTTGGCGACAAACCGCTGCATGCACAGGTAGTTCCCCCGCCCTTTGAGCAGACTCGCCCGCAGCTCCTCTTCCTTTTCGATCGCCCCGGCCGCCACCAGGATCCGCCGCAGCGCGGGGATGTCCTTCTTCAGCAGCTGCTCCTGCAGGTTGATGGTGTTGGTCGATATCACCACGCGCTCGCCGTTGCGGATGGCGTTCAGCGCCGCCGGAACGAGGTACGCCAGCGACTTCCCAACGCCAGTGCCGGCCTCTACAAGGTAGTGACCGCCACGCCGGAACGACTCCGCCACCGCCGCCGCCATCGTCACCTGTTCTGGCCTCTCTTCGAACTGCTCCAGCACGCCCTTGGCCGTCCGGAAGGCCTCACGGACGGCGCCTTCCGATACTGCTACACGCTTTTCCTTCCGAACCAGGGGCGGAGCGCTTTCGATCTTGCGCGGCACTGGCAGCGTATGCCCGGAGGCATTCGCGGGGGTTCCCCCGTCGCCGGCGATCAGCGTTGCCAGGGCCGGATCCTGGATTGAAACAAGCCTGACCAGCTGCTCCCGCCGTTCACCCGGGATCTCTTCCGCCCGGCGCAGGAGCGCGACGAAGATCGCCGCCGCTGTGCGCGCATCGGCCAGCGCCCGGTGGTGGTCGCCCGCCTCTACGCCGAGGGTGGCCGCCAGGTCCATCAATCCCCGCGACTGCCGCCCGGGGATGAGAAACCGGGACATGCTGGCGGTGTCGAATGCTCCTCCCTCGAACACGATCGCCTCGCGCCTCAGGAAGGCCAGGTCAAAGCCGACGTTCTGGCCCACTACCGGCTCTCCGCCGACAAACCCGCGCAACTCGTCCGCGACATCGTCCAGGGCCGGGGCGCCGCGCACCTCCGCGGCCGAGATTCCCGTCAGTCTCTCCGTGAAATACGGGAGCGGCCGCCCGGGATTGACCAGCGTGTGGAAGCTATCCACTTCATCGCCGTTGGCCGTGAACCGCACAGCGCCAATCTCAATGATGCGGTCGCGGACCGGGTCCAGGCCGGTCGTTTCCAGGTCCAGGGCGACAAATGTGCGGCTCATCCGTTCGAACATCCGTGCGGGCCAGTTGAGTCTACAGTCCGTGGCGCTCGTGCACGACCCGCGTGCGGGCCCGGGTTCTTGCTACGCCTCTGCCGCGCCGCCTGTCGTCGCGCCAACCCCGTGCCCGGACCGCAAATCGCCGGGTTGGAGCCTTCCTGCATCGCGCGTAGAATCGCCTCCATATCCCCGTCGTCACGGTGCATGTGGAGGTTGGGCCTATGAAAGTCTATGCCACTGAGGACATCCGTAACGTTGTCCTCATGGGTCACGGCAGCGTCGGCAAGACCACCCTCGGCGAGGCCGCCCTGTTCGTTAGCGGCGCCGTCACTCGCATGGGAAGCGTAGAAGAGGGCAATACCGTCAGCGACTACGACGACGACGAGCACAAACGGAAATTCAGCCTCAACCTCGCTCTTCTCCCCGTCGAATGGGAAGGCAGGAAGATCAACCTCATCGACACGCCCGGCTACGCCGACTTCGTCTCTGAGGTCATCTGCGGCGCGCAAGCGGCCGACCTTGCGCTCATTGTCCTTGACGCGGTTTCTGGTCCCGAGGTGGGCACCGACCGCGCGTGGCAGATCGCCGAGCGGCTCAAGCTGCCCCGGCTCATCGTTGTGAACCGGATGGACCGCGAGAACGCGAACTTCGCCGGCGTCCTGGCCGCGGCCCAGCAGCGTTGGGGTACGAAGGTAGCGCCCCTTCAGCTCCCCATCGGCTCGCACGAAACCTTCACGGGCCTCGTCGACCTGCTCCACATGAAGGCCTACATGGGAGACCGCGCCGAGGAAGCCGACGTGCCCGCTGCCCTGAGGGAGGAGGCGGAATCGCTTCGCAGCAGCCTCATCGAGGCCATCGTCGAGACCGATGAAGACCTGATGACCAAGTACTTTGCTGACGAGGCGCTCACCGAAGAGGAGCTCGCGCGCGCACTTCACGGTGGCCTTGACCAGGGGCTCATCATCCCCGTCGTCTGCACGGCCGCCGCGAAGCAGACAGGCGTCCGCCGCCTGTTGCAGGTCATCGCCGCAAGCGGGCCCTCCCCCGCCGATCGCGAACCCATCGCCGCCGGCGACGCCTCTCTCGTGGCCAGGAGCGATGGCCCCGTCGCCGCACTTGTCTTCAAGACAGCTGCCGATCCATACGTCGGCAAGCTGACCTACCTGCGCCTCATTAGCGGCACCGTTACCTCCGACAGCCACCTCTGGAACGCCAACAAGGGCGCCGACGAGCGCCTCGGCACCCTGTACCTGCAGCGTGGCAAGGAGCAGGAGCCGATTGCGAAGCTCTCGGCCGGGGACATCGGCGCGGTCGCGAAGCTCGCCCACACCGCCACCGGCGATACGCTCTGTGCAAAGGAGCAGCAGTTCGTCCTGCCCGAGATTGCCTTCCCCAACCCGGTGCACAGCATGGCCGTGAGGCCCGCATCGAAGGCGGCGGTCGACAAGCTCGGCCCGAGCCTGCAACGTCTCCTTGAAGAGGACCCGGGCCTCCGCCTTACCCGCGATAGCGCCACCGGCGAGGTGATCCTATCGGGGCTTGGCGATGCGCACCTCGATGTCACCATCGAGCGCCTCAAGCGTAAGTTCAATGTCGACGTTGAGCTCAGCCTGCCTCGCGTCCCCTATCGCGAGACAATCGCAAAGAAGGGAACGGCCGACTACACCCACAAGAAGCAGACGGGCGGCCATGGCCAGTACGCCCGCGTTGCCCTGGAGATTAGCCCGCTGGCGCGCGGCACGGGGCTGCAGTTCTCGGAACGCGTGGTTGGCGGCTCCGTTCCCCGGGAGTTCATCCCCGCTGTCGAAAAGGGCGTCCTCGAAACGGCCCGCGAAGGCGTCGTCGCTGGCTACGAACTGACCGACTGCCAGGTTGTGCTGTTCGATGGCAAGCACCACCCCGTCGATTCAAGCGAGATGTCGTTCAAGCTCGCCGCCTCCCAGGCCCTCAAAGAGGCCGTGGCCGGCGCCTCCAGCACCCTGCTCGAACCCATCATGCTCATCAAGGTCCGCGCCCCCGAAGCAAACGCCGGCGACATCGTCAGTGACCTCAACACGCGCCGCGCCAAGATCCACGGCATCAACCCCGATGGTGGCATGAGCGCCATTGAGGCCGAAGTGCCCCTTGCCGAGGTCCAGCGCTACGCCTCCGACCTTCGCTCCATCACCCAGGGTCGCGGCCTCTTTGAGCTCGAGTTCGACCATTACGGCGAGGTCCCATCGAATATCGCCCAGAAGGTCATCGCAGAGCACAAGAAGGCCGCTGAAGCGGCACACTGAGGAAACGGGGCCACTGCGGGCCCCGGGTCGCAGGGCTCGCCTTAACGGTCGGCGCTCAGCCCCGGGGCGACCGCCCGATTCGGATTGACCGGCGGGGGCGTGCCGCCCGGCGCGGGCGCGCCGTGGTTTGTTGCCGTCACGGCCAGCACGAACGGGGCGCCTCCTCCCAGCAGCGGCTCAATCCAGAGCGTGGCCTCGTGCGTCCCCGTTGGCATGGTGGCGGTGTCGAGGGTCACCACCAGTACGCTCTCGTACCCCTTCTGGGCAACGCGCGGCTGGCTTGAGGTGGCCTTCTGCGTCACAACATCGGTCTCCCTTCCGATCGCCACGCCCCCATCCACCGTCCGCGCGGCGCTGTCGCCTGCATGCCTTGCGATGAGCCACGGAGCCGAGCTGCGCACCCTGAACGGCCCGATCCAGGTGCCGGTGTTCGTCACCGTGACCGTGGTCGAAGTAACCACACCGTCGACATAAGCCACGAGCTTGGCCTCGGTCGCACCGGTGAAGGAAAGGTGCGGATTGCCCAGCAAAGCTGCCGCCTCTGCTGGATTGGCTGGCGGTGTTGCGTCAGGGTGCGTGGCCACGCCCAGCTCCGGGATGCTCGTCGGGAAGTCCATGGCCGGGCACCCCCCGGCAAACCCGGCGTCTTCACACGATTCGAAGTTGGCAGGCTGGAACGCGGTTGCCACCGCCGCGATGGAGAAGTTGGGCATGGCGAACTCCTGCGGCATCCACATGCGGGGGCCCTGCAGGTTCGCGCTCTTCTTCGCGAGGAAGGTCTCCGCCACCCACCCATCGCCGTAGATGGCCGAACTCACGTTCCACCAGACAAGGTCCTCGGCGGCCACCGGCCCTCCGAGCACGGTCACCTCCATGCCGTTCGCCAGGCAGCCCTTCGGTGGTTGCTGCTTGCTGGGCGTCGGCCGGAGGTTGACGCAGTCGTCGACACGAATCAGCGCCACCTCGCCCACTGCGAACTTCGGCGCTCCCGGGACCGGGGGTGGCTGCGCTGGCGGCGTCCAGCCCTGCTGCCCATCGGGAGTTGCCGGCGGGTAGCGCATGCAGCCGTAGACGCGCTCCGGGTAGGTGTAGTCGCCATAACCGAACATGAGCCCGCCGTTGCTGTTGGTCTGGTAGCCCGGCGCCGATGGCTCATAGCAGTGGTAGACCGGGCTCGCCTCGCCGCCGCCGCGCAGCGGGTCCCGGGCCGGGTTGAGAGGATGGTTGCTGAACGCGAAACCGTTGTAGCTCCAGACCGCGTAGTACCAGTCCTCCAGCGCCGCCGGGTCGCCGTTCCCGGCGATCGGCCGGTACTTCGGTGCGCTGTTCCACTTGTCGGCGAGGATGCGCACCCCCTCGGCGATATTGAAGAGGAAGTGCGTTCCCACGGCGGCCTGTTTGGCCGATGGAAACCCCGAGCCGTTGGCCATGCCTGTCGTCACCTGCCCGAGGCCGTACCCGCAATCGAACGAACGAAGCACAGGGCCGGTGCCACCCCACGGAACCGAGCCCGAGCCGTTCGACCAGTTTGACTCAACCCAGACGATTGACTTGTAGATGGAGGGTGGTATTCGCAGCGATGGATCCGCAGTGGTGGTCCGCTCGGCGCGCGGCCCCTTCAGAAGGCCCTGGTAGCGCAGATCGATCGTCTCCCCGGCGACGGCCATGCCCGCCGGGATCGCCTTGCCCTCGACGGCGAGCTCGATCGCGGCGTTGTAGCGGGCCACGTACTGTTCGAGCTCGTAGGTATCGAAGTCAAACGGACCCGCGCTGCCGCAGGCGCGCGCCTCCTTCCCGTTGAGGCCTGTCCCGTAGGCGGCCACCCCCAGGGCAAAAACCGCCAGCAGCACCATGCGCGGGCTCAGCGGACTGCCCATCCGTAGAACCTCGTGTACTCCGGCAGCGGGGTGCGAGAGCCGTCTTCTGCCACAAGCTCCAGAACCACGTTGCCCGGGCGCTCAAAGCTGGGTCCGGTCCAGCGCTGCACGGCCAGCCGGCCTCCCCCGGGCGAGTACGCCAGGGGAACGTCGAAGCCGCTCGCCGCCGCCTGTGCCGTGACCCCGCCGTCGGCGTCTGCCGGTTCCTGGCCGAATGTGGGTGCGTCCGAGCCCGGCTTCCACGACACGCCAAGCTGCTGACCATCGCCCGCCGATTGAGCAGCCACCCCGCCTGTTGCGATGCCCTCGCCAAGTGCCACCGTCTTTGCCCGGTAGCGCAACCCGGATGTGGCATCGCTTTCAATGAACGCCAGGCTCTCGCCGTCGGGGCTCAGTTCCCAGTCCCGCGTGATCTGCGTGCTCAGGTGGGCCGCAATTGTGCCGTCGCGGTAGGCAGTGGAGCCCCGGCTATCGATCACGACTGAAACCAGTCGCCCCGATGCGTCAGGCCCCACCACGAACACGCCGAGCACGCCTTCGAAGCTGAGAACCTCCTCTTCGCTACCGCCCCCGGCGTTCACCCGCCAGACTGCGGCTCGCGTCACAGGGTCTCCGCTCTCTGCCGTCCGCGTGAAATAGATTGACCGGCCGTCGCGCGCCCAGGCGGCGGCCTGAAGGTGGTCAACTCCGTTCGCAACTCGCGCAACGGCGGCGCTGCCGAGGTCCAGTACATAGAGCGACGCCACCGGGCGGACCGGGGTGCCACCCTCCGCGACGACGAGTGCCAGCCGGCGCCCATCGGGCGAAACGGTTCCGGTGGCCGAATAGCCTCGCAGGTGCGGGATGCGGGCGATCTCCATCGCGCTCCCGCTGCCGCTGGCCGCGGCAACGAAGACCGTGTCCGCTTCCTCCCCCGCCTGTGCCACCACAACGTATTCGCCTGCCGGGGCCGAGGCATACGCGGTCCGGGCGCCCGGTGAACCACCGCGCAGTCCCAGGACCGCCGCAATGATGGGCAACGTGGCCACCACCGTTCCTAGCAGGGTGAGAACGATGACCGCTCGCGGCGCTCTGCTCCCGGCGTTCGCCTTCCTTGCTCCGTGGACGACGCGGTCGCGGCTATTCTGCATCGATCACAAACCCGAATGCCCAGGCGCCAGGCCTGTCCGTCAGGAACAGCCGGCTCTCGGCGGTGGTGAGCTCCAGCGTCTCCCCTGCAATCTGCCGCTCACTCCCGCCTTCCGCTGCGAACACCCGCGCGGCAAGCACTGTCCCGTCGGGTGACCAGCGCACGGGAACCACGTAGGCGCCCTCCTCCTCGGCGCCGGTGAGCTGAACGGACCCGCCCGGTCCTCCGAAGTCAGGGACCTCAGAACCGGGTGTCCAGGCAACGCCAATCTGGTCGGCCGGGGCGGGCTGCTCACTGATCGCGCCAGTCGCCAGCAGCATGGTCCTGCCGATGTAGGCGCGATCGCTTCCGGCGCGGATGTCAATGTAGGCGAGCCGGGCGCCGTCGGGGCTCAGGGCCCAGTCGCGCGTGCGCCCGGCGCTAAGGACGCCGGCCTTTTCTGCCGTGCCATCCTGCACGGCCCAGAGTGTCGAGCCCGTCTGGCTGACTGTAACCACGTACAGCCGGTCGCCTCCCGGTGAGTAACCAGCCGGCGCCGCCTCGAAGACCCCATCGAAACTGGCCACCGTGGCAGCTGCTCCCGTCCGCACGTCGACCTCGACGATATCTGCCGCCACACGGCCGCTGCTGTCGGGTGGCCCCGACCGCACCCCGGCAACCGTCCAGCCGTCCTGGCTCCAGGCGAGGGTTGAAAGGTAGTCGAACTCCGCCGGCACCACCGCCGAGGCTCCGCCGGCCAGGCCAAGCAGTGTCATGCGTGCGACTGTCGGGTCGCTGGACACCGACAGGACAGCAATGGTATCAGCCCGGGGCGAGGCCGAACCGCGCGCGTGCAGGCCATACACGTAGGGGAATGCTGCAATCAGGGTTGGTTCGGCGCCAGGTTCCACTGAACGCACATACACGTTGTCAACGCCAGCGCCCGGTACCGAATATGCGATTGCCCGTACCCGCGATGCCTCGACCGGCTCGTAGACTGCCACCCTCGAATCGGTCGACAGGGGCCGGGCATTGAAGGCTGCCCAGGCGAGCACCGTGCCCGCTACTGCAAGCACCGCCAGCATGACCGGGACAAGCGCATGCGGGAGGTGTGGACCATGATGGGCCCGCGTGACGTACAAACGGCTTTACCTCGCGCTGGCCGGGCGCTCCGCTACCCTGCGTACGAACGATGCCACCGGCGTGGTCTGCATGCCGGCCTCCATCAGTTGAGCGCCGGTACCCCCGCTGTACCGCCACAACCTTGCGAAAGCCGCCGAATCAAGCACCCCTCGACCGGGCGCTTGCGCGGCCTCTCCAACCCGGCGAACGTAACAGTGAGCCCATGTCCCGTCAATCCCGGCAATACTGCAATGGGCGATCTCTGTTGACGCCCATCCCCCCGGTTTGCTACGTTCACCGTCAAGGAAGGAGGTGATGCGCATGGACGATCACAGTCGTAGTTACGGCCGGAGCATCTTGGCGCTGGAGGTGACCTCCTCCTAAGACTGTCTTCGGTCTTAGCTACGCCAGGGGCCGGGTGCAAAACCCGGCCCCTTTCACTTTCGCCACCAAAATGCCCGAATTCGACGCCGCCACCTTCTACCAGCACCTGGCGACCACCTCCATCGGCAGGGTGCTCGAATACCGCCCCGTGGTCGAAACCACCATGACCGTCGCTGCGGACCTCGCCCGGTCGGGCGCTGCACATGGCACCATGGTCCTCGCCGAGGAGCAGACCGCGGGCCGCGGCCGCCGGGGCCGAGGCTTCCACAGCCCATCCGAAGGCAACCTCTACTTCACTCTCATCCTTCGCACCCCGCCCGGGGCGCACCGCCGCCTGCCCGTTGCCCTGCCGCTCGCGGTGGCCCGCGCCTGCCGCTCCGAAGGCTGCGACGCCCGCATCAAGTGGCCAAATGACATCTGGGTGGGAGGTCGCAAGCTGTGCGGCATGCTCATCGATGCTGAGTTGCCAGGCACAGGCGAGGACCCACTTGCCCTTGCCGGCATAGGAATCAACGTCAATGGCAATCCAGGGGCCGTGCCTGAGCTTCGCGACGCGGCCACCAGCCTTGCCCGGGAACTGGGCCGCGTCGTTGACCGCGAGCCCCTCCTCGCACGTATCTGCGGCGGCATCGAGGACGCCCTCGCGATCGACAGCGATCGTCTGCTCGCGGCCTACCGCGACCTGAGCCTGGTCCTCGGCCGCGATGTCCTGCTCAACTACCCGGGCGGCGAGACGCGAATCGCCCGCGCGGAAGCCATCGATGACGACGGAACCCTGCTCGTTCGCCGCACAAACGGCGCCCGCGAGGCCGTCACGGCCGCAGACGTCACCCTCCGGCCCGCAGAAAGCTGACCTCAGGCGGCTACGGGCCCCAATAGCGCCGCCTTGTCCGTTCCCGGTTCCGGGTAGCGGCCGCGGAAGCGCCACGCCACGACCGCGCCGCCACCGCCGATCGTCAGCGGCAGCAGACCCAGGCCGAGCGCCGGCGAAACCAGCACCGCGATGACCACCTTGCACAGCGTCATTCCGCCGATGATTGCGGCCGTCGTCCGTGGCCGTACTATCAGAGGCCGTCTCTCGATTTCTGGGCTTGTCTCAAATAGCAGGCCAATGCGGTAGCGCATGATCGCGAACATGGTCACACCTCTCCGGTCTTGATGCCGCCTCATGCCAGTTTCGCCGGTCGCGGCCCGCTGTGCGGTTTCGCCTTCGTTGCGAGTTGTTCACCCGGCCGGTTTGCGCACGGCCCGCTCGACCACCCGGGCGCAATCCAGCAGCTCCGGGATGACCAGGTACTCGTCCCTGGTGTGCTGGTTGTAGCCGCCCCGGCCGAAGACGATGCTGGCGATGCCTTGACCGCGGAAGATGTTGCCGTCGGTCCCGCCGCCTACCGGGTGGGGGTCCGGTTCCATCCCGAACTCCCGCAGGACACCGTAGAGAAGCTTCGCCGCCGGGTCGTCTTCGGTGAGCCGGTAGCCCGGGTACTCGCGCCGGAACTCCGCCTCTATCCGGGCCTCGGCGTGCCGCAGACGCACGGCTTCGACGTGGGCTTCTGCCCGGCCCTGGAGCGCTTCCACCGCCCCCTCGTCCATGCTCCTCATCTCGCCTTCGATGCGGCAGTAGTCGGGGACGGCGTTTCTCACGAGGCCCCCCTGGATGCGGCCAACATTGCCGGTGGTCCCCGCATCGAAGCGCCCCTGCGGGAGCCCGGCCACGATCTCCGCCGCAATCGTGATCGCTGGGACCCCCTTCTCCGGCTCAAGGCCCGCGTGCGCCGAGCGCCCGAAGACCTCGATATCGTAGGTGTGGTGGAAGGGCGCCTGCCCCTGGATGCTGGCCGGTGGCCCGCCGCTGTCAATCACGAGCGCCACCTTCGCGCTGATGCGGCCGTAGTCCATGTTGCGGGCGCCCATCAGTCCGACCTCTTCACCGCGGCTCAGGGCCACCTCGACCGTTCGGTGGGCGCCGCCGTCCTCTTGTATCGATTCGATAACCTCAAGGATGACCGCGCATCCCGCTTTGTTGTCGGCCCCCAGGATGGTCGACCCGTCGGCGCGGATGATGTCCGCCCCGTCGAACACGGGCTTGATCCCGCGCCCCGGCTCCACCGTATCCATGTGCGCGGAAAGGAGAATGGCATCCCCCTCCCCGCCGAGACGGCCGAGCACGTTGCCGTGTGCGTCCCGGCCGGCGTCCACGCCCAGCGCGCGCAGGCGGCGCTCAAGCTCGGCCGCGACCGCCTCCTCGGCCCCGGAAGGCGATTCGATGGCGACAAGGTCAAGAAACGTGCGGACGATGCGGTCGCGGTTGATCATGCCCGGAAGGGTATAGGCCCGGCCGCGACCGGGAAAGCACCCGGACTACTTCGCCGGGGCCATCACCGTGGCCCCCGACTCCATCCCAACCACTGCCAGCATGGCGTGGATGCGGCGCATGTTCTCAACGATACGTCCGGCCTCCCGGCCAACTGCCTGCTTGCCGTCACACAGGGCCTCGGCGGGGTTCGAGTGGATGTCGAATTCAATGCCGTGCGCACCGGCAGCGATGAAACCGTAGGCCACGCGCTCCACGAGCTTGCGGTCGCCCGAGCTGTGGCTCGGGTCGGCGATTAGCGGCAGATGGGACTTCGTTCGCACCAGCGGGATCATGGAGATGTCGGCCGAGAACCGCGTTTCTGATTCGAAGCTCTTGATTCCCCGGTAGCAGAGGATCACGTTCGTGTTCCCGTGGGCCGTTGCCCGTCCCTCGCGGTCCACTCCCGACATAATATAGGCGGCCGCGCAAAGCCACTCGCTCATGTCGTTGCCAAAGCCGTGCTTGAGGATGATCGGGACATTGATGCGCGAGAGCTCCTCCAGGAGTGGGGAGTATTGCGCGCTTCTCGCCCCCACCTGGATCACATCCACACCGGCATCAACGAACGCCTGGAGATGCCGCAGGTCGATGAGCTCGCTAACGATCGGGAGCCCCGTCTCGGCTTTCATGGCCCGCGCTATCTCAAGCCCCCGCCGCAGTTCCAGGCCCCGGTAGTCATATGGGCTCGTGCGCGACTTGTCGACGAATGCCCGGAGAATATCGACCCCCGCCTCCCGTGCCATCCGGGCCGAGTCGAGCGCCTGCTGCTCGCTTTCGATTGCGCACGGCCCGCCAAACACCGTCAGGTGCGGACCTCCCACACGAACCCCGGACACTTCGATTACCGTGTCTTCGTGATGGAAGGTCCGGCTCGCATCCTTGAACTTCTCGGTAATGCGAATTACGCGGTCGACCCCGGGAAGCTCCGAGATACGGCCCTCATCGACAATCGCGGCAATCCCCTTCACCCCGATGACCGTCGTATCGCTCACGATGGTCTCGCAGCGCAGGCCATAATCCCGCATGATGCGGTCGATGACGTGCTGAACCTGGTCGGATGTGGCCCCCTCGGCCATGTGGATGATCATCTGCTGGCGGACTCCGTTATGTTGGCAGCTATTGTCCCGCCACCACAGCCTATGAGCGATATTCCCCGGCCAGTTCCGCTCAGAAGAGGATGGAAGAAAGTCGCCGCTGGTATTCCCGCGTGACCGGGGAGTCCAGGCCCAGGATGTCGAACACCGCCAGCGCAGCCTTGCGGGCGGCGCCTTCCGCGAACGACCGGTCCAGCCGCACCGATTCGATCAGTTCATCCAGCGCACGTTCATACTGCTCGCGAGCGGCGAGCATGACGCCCCAGCGGTAGCGTGCGCGGGGATCTTTCGGATTGATCGCGGCCTCGCCTTCCAGGTCTTCCCCGGCATGCCTCTGCGCGAAGCCCTCAAGGAAAATGCGATGCTTCAAGGCTTTCGCGCGGCGGTCGCCCGGCGCGCGGTCGAGCAGGCGCTCTGCCTCTGAAGTTTCGCCACGGCTGGCAAAGATCGCTGCCAGGCCCACAAGGGCATCTACGTTTGCGGGTTGTGACTCGAGTGCTGCCCGGAAGCGCTCCTCGGCGCCCTGCACGTCGCCCCGCCGCAGCCTTTCGCTGGCTTCGGCCGCCGCCCTGTCAGCCTCGCCGGGCGCCAGCTGCTGGAAGAATGCCCGCACCCGCTGTTCGGGGATGGCCCCCGTGAATTCGGCCACGACTTCGCCGTTTCGAAACGCCTTCACGGCCGGGATCCCCTGGATGCCGTATGCCATCGCTGTCTTCTGGTTCTCGTCCGTGTTCAGCTTCGCCAGGACAAGGCCCTCGCCGAACTCGGCTGCCACCCGCTCAATCACCGGCCCCAGCACCCGGCATGGGCCGCACCATGGCGCCCAGAAATCAACCACCACGGGCCGCCGCATTGATTCGGTCAGCACCTCTGTTGCAAAGGTCGCATCGGTAACGTCGCGCACGGCGGAACCGGCAGGCATTGGCAATTACTCCCAATGTGAGATTCTCTATGGTGCGATCGTAGCCACCCGCGCCCTCTACGTGGAAGGACGGAACGCCCCCGCCAAAGAGGGCCATCCGGACGTGTCGGAGCTGGCTCAGCGGGCCTGTAAGCCGGATTCTGTGCCTCCCGCAGCGCGGGAGCGGCGACCATCTCTCTGGGCGCCACGTTGCCGTGACGCTCTTGCGGCCAACCCGGGAGTGATGACGGGCCGGGCGCCCTTCTCCCCTATTTGGCCTTGCTCCAGGCGGGGTTTTCACGGCCGCCCCGTTACCAGGACGCCGGTGCGCTCTTACCGCACCATTTCACCCTTACCCGCAAAGGCGGGCGGTATGTTTCTGTTGCACTTTCCGTCGGCTTGCGCCGCCCGGGCGTTACCCGGCGCCTCTGCCCGGTGGAGTCCGGACTTTCCTCCCCGAAGGGCGATCGCCCGGCCCGCTGAACCATCCTCATTGTACCAGACGGCCGCTCGCGCTCCGCCGGCCACTTCTCAGCCAGAGCCTGCCATCGCCGCCAGCTGGCGGGCATGGTCCTTGCTGTGAATGCGAAGGAAGAGCAGCCACTCCCGCCAGTTCAGCTCCCCGAAGAAGGGATGCTCCCACTTCACGTCGAGGAACGCCTCCGGGTCCGCCTCGCGCACGTGCGCGTAGAGCGAGTCAAGCGCTTCCCGGTGCCTTGCCAGCATTTCCTCGAAGCTGCCCGCCGGTGCTTCCTCAGCCCCCGGCGGTAGTTCACCCGTGCAGGCGACGTGCAGGATCTGCCTGGCGCAGTGGATGTCCGAGCCGGTCGCGTGCCGCAGACAGTCGTCCGGCGACCACGTTTCGCCGGGCGGGATAGCTGTCCGTGCTCCCGGGCGGATCGCCAGCGCTGCCCCGGCAAGCTCCTGCATCCCCTCCTCCACACGCGCGATCAGCTCCTCCACGGTCTTCTCGGAAGCCTGCGACTGTAGATAGCCGCGGATGCGTTGACTCTCGGGGTCAGTCGCCATGACACTCTCCTCAATGGTGAGTTGCATTGTGCCACGGACCCGGCAGGCGCACCATCACCGCGCGTCTCACGCTGGCGACAGCACCTCAAGGCGTAGCACCCCTCCCAGCAGCCGCTCCCGCACCCGGGGCTGGAAGCCCGCCGCCCCGCGCGGATGCCACGAATGGTCCACAATCACCAGCTTGCCGCCGGCCGTGAGCAGGCGACGCGCCTCTGCGAGTACGGCGCGCGCGACTTCGCGCGGAAGGTGGCCAATGAGATGCGTGGCCACGATCGTGTCGTACGCCCCGGCCTCAAGCCCGGTATCACCCGCGTCAGCATGGACGAGGGTCACCCCGGTCTTCGTTGCGAGCCGGTCGCGCGCCAGCTCAAGCATGAACGGCGAAAGGTCCACCCCGGTGAGCTCCGCTGCCGGGAACGCCTGCCCAAGCGCTTCAAGGTAACGCCCCGGGCCGCAGCCCAGGTCCAGCACGCGCGCCGGTTTCGCCGAACGCAGACGCCGGAACAGGGCGCGCAGCACATACCTCTCCGAGGCCATGTTGTAGACGTTGCGAATCAGCGCCTCGTATCCGGCCACACTGCGGCGCGACAGGTAGCCCTCGGGCAGGAAGTGCCATCGCTGCAGATACCAGTCCGGGTAAGTCACGCCCTCCCGGGCCATCGGCGAAGCAGCCGCATCTGCCAGGCACGTCCGCGCGACGGCATGGGGAAGATCCTTCAGCACCCGCACATGCTACCCGGAGCGGTTGCTTGCCGGGAGAGACGCCCACACCTCGACCACGTAGAATCCGCCCACAAGCTCCAAGGAAGGACCGAACGAATGCTCACGATTGTCGCCAAACTGCAGGCAGCCCCCGGCAAGGAGGGAGAATTGCGCGCCGTGCTTGCCGAGATGGTCGGCAAGGTCAAGGAGAACGAGCCTGGCGTTGTCGCTTATTCGCTCCACACCGCCGACAACGACCCCACACTCTTCATGTTCTACGAGCAGTACGCAAGCACCGAAGCCTTCGATGCTCATGGCAAGACCGACCACATGCGGAACATGGGGGGAAAGCTTGCAGGCCTGCTCGGCGGACGCCCCGTCATCGAGCGCTACTCACAGATAGCGGGCGTGTGACCCAACCCTTGTTGCGCGATAGCGGACGGGGCCGAACTGTACTGTTCAGCCCCCCGCACTTACGATGAGCCGGATGACAGCGCCCCAACCTCGCCGCACGCGCCGTCGCTCTGTTCCGGGGCCGAGCCTCCCTCGCCCGGGTTCGTCATCGGCCCCCGAGCCTTCAATGGCGCGCCAGCGGCGCAGTATCTCCCACCATCGCGAACACCACGTCACCACCGACTACAGCTATGTTCGCCGCGACTTGCTGGCGGTCACCCTGACGAGTGTCGTCGCGCTGGCCTTTGTGGTGGGGATGTCTTTCCTCTTCTGACCTCGCTCCTGCCCCGTCACCCGCCGCCGGGTGGGCTACCGCAGGTTTGTGTACGCCAGGTAGGCGCCGATACCGACCGCTACCAGGCCGTAGAGCGCTACCCTCATCGGCACGAACAACGGCAACATCGCCCATGCAAGCACGATGCCCCCGATCGCGAAGGCCACCACAACCGGGCCGCGCTTCCGCCCCGTCGCGTATTCCATGGCCCGCGTGAAGCCGTAGCCGAGGGCCGCCCCCAGGAAGATCGAGAGGAAGCCGAACGTAAAGGGGAGAAGCACAAAGCCCCAGATAAGCCCCATCACAATGCCGCCCGCGACCGCTGCGACCCCCGCCCGCGCCAGGTGGGCCCCGGAGAGCGTGTAGATGGGCGACTTCACAATGCGCGCACAATCCCTGCAGCGGGCGCCAACGGGTGTCTGCACCAGACAGCGCGGACAGATCGGCGTCTCGCAGCGGCTACACCGCAACGCCGTCTCGACCGCTGGGTGGCGGGGACAGTTGACCACTTGCGTCATGAGGTGCTCGGCCCCGTGGGAGTCGGCATAACCGCCCGAATGTAGGCTACGGTGAAGCTAGGAGCCATCGCCCGGGGGCAGGTCCACAAGCGCGAATGAGATCGTCCCCTCGGCTGCGAGCTGGCCGTCGACAGTCGCCCGTACGGAGCCCTTGCCCACCGGCCCGCGGATCTTCTCGAGCGTGAATTCCAGCCGCAGCTGGTCGCCGGGGACAACGGGGCGCCGGAAGCGCATCTGCTCGATCCCCCCGAACATCGGCGTCTTTCCCGCGGCATCGGCATCGCGGAGGAGAGTCACGGCCGCCACCTGCGCCATCGCTTCCACAATGAGCACCCCGGGCATCACCTTGCGGCCAGGGAAGTGCCCCTCGAAGAACCACTCATTCGCCGTAACGTTCTTGATTCCCACACCGCGCCTGCCGTTCTCGATCTCGACGATGCGGTCAACAAGGAGGAACGGGTACCGGTGCGGGATAATCGCCTCAATCTGGTCTGCCTCTATCACCGCTGCACGGCTCCTTGTCCTGCGTTCACTCCCTGGCGTTCGAGATACGCCACGAACTCCTCGACCCGGGCGTCCGGGAAGGGGATGTCGCCGATCTCGCGGTCGTCCGGGTTTCCCAGCCCGTGATAGTCGCTCCCGCCTGACTTCGCAAGCCCCAGCCGGGCGGCCAGTTCCTCATGGACGGCGATCGTTGCCGGGTCGTAGTTCTTGTAGTAGGTCTCGATGCCGTCGGCCCCCCACGCAGCGAGCTGCTCGACCACTGCCGGGTAGTCTTCGCCAATGAACACGGGGTGGGCGATGAAGCAGACACCGCCGTTTTCGTGAATGATGCGAATGGCATCCTCAGGGGCCAGCTTCTCCCGGTTGACGTCGGCGGGCTTGCCGTTCCCCAGCCACAGGTCGAACGCCTCCTGCACGCTCGTGACATGCCCTGCCTCTACCAGCGCTCGTGCCACGTGCGGGCGCCCCACGGTCGCCTCGCCCGCGATCTCGAAGACGCGCTCCACCGCGATCGGCATGCCGTTGTCGCCGAGGATCCGGACAATCGTGCGGACGCGGTCCAGGCGGCCGTTCCGCTGCCAGGCAAGGAACTCCTGCAGGGGCCTTGCTGCGACATCGATGCCGTAGGCCAGCAGGTGCACGTCGGCGGGGCCCAGGTCGGTGCTGAGTTCAATCCCAGGGACAAAGCGCAGGCCGGCCCGCCGGGCAGCGCCGCCTGCTTCAGCAATCCCTTCCGTCGAGTCGTGGTCGGTAAGCGAAACCGCCCGCAGGCCGCGCGCGGCGGCCGTCTCCATCACCCACGTTGGTGAATGCACCCCGTCCGAGGCCGTGCTATGCAGGTGGAAATCGCCCTTCGCCGTCAATCGATCACCCTGTCGTAGCGTTCGATGCTGGTGGCGCGGCCACTCGTCCCCGCCGCTTCAATGATAAGGCCGTTGACCATCGCCGTGCCCTCCGCCGCCGGGAGCCGCGTGGGGAGCTGGGTCAGGAAACGCTGCAAGACCGCCTCCACCTCGTCGCCAATGATCGAATCCCGGGCGCCGCACATGCCCGCGTCGCTACAGAATGCCGTCCCCCTGGGGAGAATCCGCTGGTCGGCGGTGGGAACGTGCGTGTGCGTTCCCACCACCGCGGTTACCCGGCCATCCAGGTACCAGCCGATGGCCTGCTTTTCGCTGGTTGCCTCGGCGTGGAAGTCCACGAGCACGTAGCGCGCATCTGCGATCTCCTTCAGGGCCGTATCCGCAGCCCGGAAGGGGTCATCGCAGTCCTGCCCCATGAACGTCCGGCCGATGAGGTTGACAATCGCCAGCTCGCCCACCCGGGCAATTCCGTGGCCCGGAGCGCCCGGTGGATAGTTCAAGGGCCGCGTCATCGCCGGGGTCGAATCGAGGTAGGGGTAGACCTCACGATGCTGAAAGGTGTGGTTTCCCCCGGTGATGACGTCGACGCCGCACGCGAAGAGCTGCTCGGCCAGCGCGGGCGTGATTCCCCTGCCCCCGGCGACGTTCTCCCCATTGGCAACGACATAGTCGAGCGCAAGTTCGGCCCGGAGCGCCGGAACGGCGCGGCGCACTGCGTCGCGACCGGCAGACCCGACAATGTCCCCGAGGAAGAGGAGGCGCATTGCGCTACTGCCCCGCGTGCGCGGACTGCGTCACTAGCGCGCCACTTCCGTGGCCCGCGTCTCGCGAACCACGGTCACCTTTATCTGGCCCGGGTACTCCATCGTCTCCTCGATCTTCTGGCTCACGTCGCGGGCGATGCGCATCGCCTCCAGGTCGTCGATCTGTTCGGGCTTGACGATTATCCGGAGCTCGCGCCCTGCCTGGATGGCGAATGCTGAATCGACCCCCTTGAATCCGCGCGCGATGTTCTCAAGCGTCTCCAGCCGCTTGATGTAGGCATCGAGCGATTCGCGCCGCGCTCCCGGCCGTCCACCACTGATCGCGTCGGCCATCATCACGATGACCGCTTCCACGGTGCGCGGCTCGACCTCCTCATGGTGCGCCTCGATGCAGTGGGCGATGGGGTCTTTCACGCGGTGCCGCCGCGCGATGTCGGCGCCGATGAGAGCGTGTGTACCCTCGACCTCATGGTCGACGGCCTTGCCCAGGTCGTGAAGGAATCCGCCTGCCCTCGCGATCTCCACATCCGCTCCTATCTCACGGGCGATCATGGCGGCGATGTGGGCCGTCTCAATGGAATGGCGCATCACATTCTGCCCGTAGCTTGTGCGGTATCGCAGCCGCCCGAAGACCTTCAGGACTTCGGGGTGGAGGTTGAGAACGCCCGCTTCCACAGATGCCGCCTCCGCGGCGTCCTGCATCGTCGCCTCTACCTCGCGGCGGGCCTTGTTCACCGACTCCTCGATGCGCGTGGGGTGGATGCGCCCATCGTGCACGAGCGTGCTGAGCGCGATGCGGGCAATCTCGCGGCGTACCGGGTCGAAGGCGCTCACCGTCACGGCGTCGGGCGTGTCGTCGATAATCAGGTCTACGCCGGTGGCCGCCTCGATGGCACGGATGTTCCGCCCTTCCCGGCCGATGATGCGGCCCTTCATCTCGTCACTGGGGATAGGCACCACGGAGACTGTCGTCTCGGCCGTGACTTCAGCCGTATAGCGCTGGATGGCGGTGGCCAGGATCTTGCGCGCGCGGACGGCCGCGGTCGCTTCGACCTCTTTCTCGATCTCGCGCACGCGCCTGCTGGCCTCGTCGCGAATCTCCACCTCGACCGCGGCAAGGAGCTGTTCACGCGCTTCGCCCGTGGTCAGGCTCGCGACGCGTTCTAGCTCCCGCAGCTCCTGCTGGCGAAGCTCCTCGGCCTCGGCGCGGAGGCGCTCGCTCTGCTCCTCACGGGCGCGAATGGACTGCTCCCGGCGGTCGATCGCCTCGGTCTTCCGATCGAGGTTTTCCTCTTTCTGGATTAACCGCTGCTCAACGCGGGTCACTTCGGCCCGCCGCTCGCGAGCCTCCTCTTCCGAAGCCGCCCGCAGCTTGAGGGCCTCATCCCTCGCTTCGAGCAGCAGTTCCTTTTGCCGAGATTCGGCCTCAGCGAGTATCCGGCTGGCCTGTTCCTCCGCCTGTTGGAGTGAAGTTCCAACGGTCCGGCGCCGGGCAACGTAGCCCACGCCGGCCCCGACCAGCAATCCCGCCAGGCCGACGATAATGGCTATCGCCAGCATGAAGGTTCTCCAGGGGTATCAGTTTGGGAGACATAAACACAAGTAAACTGCGTCCGCCCTCGCGGAACAGTGAGGAGATCGTACGCGTAACCGGCGGGGGGCGTCAAAAGAAGCGAGCCGCCGTGCCCAACCCCTGCTGCCACGCCCCGCACGCTTCCTGTAGGATCCGGCTCGATGGAGGACTGCCGTGCCTGAGATTGCTATCCAGCCCTTTGGCCAGGCAGATATCCCCGCGGCTGCACACCTCCTCGCTGCCCGCCATGCGGCCAACCGCCGGCGCCTGCCGTTCCTTTCCGCCCGGCTTGAGGAGCCGGCGGTCTGTGAGGCGGAGATAGCGGCCCTGTTCCGCAGGAAACGTGCCGGGGGTGCGGTGGCGAAGCGCAACCGGGAGGTCGCCGGCTTCCTCTTTGGAGAGCAGATGCTCTTCGCGCCCCACCAGCACCCCTACCAGTACATCCACCCCCACTCGATCGAGATGCCGGTCCAGGGCCACGCGGTGGCCCCCGGCGAGGACCAGCAGACCATCTACCGGGCACTCTACGGCTTCCTCGCTGAACGCTGGGTGGGCGATGGCTTCTTCGCCCACCGGCTCTACATCGTTCCCGGCGATGCGGAGCTCCAGGAGGCCTGGGTTGCCCTGGGCTTCGGGCGTCACACAACCTGCGCGACCCGCGACACGGCAGCGCCCGTGACCGTCCGGCCGCCAGCCGGCGTGGAAATCCACCAGGCGGGGCGAGAAGACCTCGATGTCGTGCTCTCGCTTGCCCACACGCTGGGGTTGCATCACGTGAACGCGCCGATGTTCTGGCCGATGCTGCAGACGGTCGAGCCCGCGAACCACGACTTCCATGCCCGGGCGCTCGACGCCGGCGTGGAGCCCTACTTCGTCGCCTACCGGGAAGGGCGGCCTGTGGGCATGCAGACCTTCCTCCGGCCGGGATTCACACCCCCTACCATCGACCACGAGACCGACGTCTACCTCTACGAGGGCGTGGTGGAACCGGACGTTCGCAGCGGCGGCGTGGGCCGGGCGCTCCTCGCCCACGCCATGGCCTGGGCACGGGGGCTCGGCTATCGCACCTGCACGCTCCACTTCGCGAGCAACAACCCCAGCGGCGCGCCGTTCTGGCTCGGGCAGGGCTTCGTCCCGGTCGAACACTCGATGGACCGCATCATCGACGGTCGCATCGCCTGGGCAAACGGGCGGGCCTAACGGTGGCCCCTGACTTCTACTGCGAGGAGGCCCTGAGCGGCCACACTCCCATCGAGGTGGTACGCGAGACCGGCCTCGTGCTGGCGTTCAAGCACACGCGGCCGCACTGGCCCACCCACGTCGTCGTCATCCCAAAACAGCACATCGCCTCGCTCATCGACCTGGGAGACGGCGGAGAGCCGCTCCTGGCCGCAGTGATGGAGGTCGTTCGGGAGCTCGCGGCGGAGATCACGGCCCGCCACGGTGGCTGCCACGTCGTGACCAACGTGGGCGTCTACCAGGAGTCCCGGCACCTGCACTTCCACCTGGGTGCGGGCGCACCGGGCCAGCCGAACCGGTAGCGCGGCCTGCCTCAGGACTCGGCGAAGGCCCGGCACTTGATGGCCCGCTCCATGTCGTCGTTCGCTTCGCGCAGCATGCGGCGGAGCAGGGTCTGGTCCTCTGCGACCGTCGCCAGGAGCGCATCCGAGCGCGCCAGCGTCTCCTGCTCCACCCGGTAGGCGGGAAACAGCGCGCCGAAGTAGTCGTTCAGGAACTCGTTGTCCTGGCGAACCCGGAACAGGTCCGCCACGCGCGTGAAGAAGCCCTCCACGTATGGCGCCAGGATCTCGCGCTGGTGAGCCCAATTGAAGCCGGCCATCGCCGCCGCTGTGAGGTAGAGCGAGCCATAGCCCTCCCCGTGGAAGCGCTCCCAGGCCCGCGCCTTCACATCCGGGTCCGGGGCCGAGGTCTCGGCCCGGAGCGCCATGCGCTGCCCGCGGTCCGAAGAGTCGCGCGCCTTTTCCCTGTCCAGCCGTTCAGCCGCCCCAGGCACGCCGTGGGCGAGCCAGCGGATGGCGACGTTCCAGCGCATCTCCTGGTCCACAGTCAGCCCCGGGACAGCTTCCTCCACGTCGGCGAGGCGCCCGGCGAGTGCAAGATCCTCCGGGACCGAGGCGCAGCCGATGAGGAATCGCGCCCAGGTGATCTTTGCATCGCCTCCAGGCGCAGCCTGCAGGGCTTCCCAGGCGGCGCCGAACATGCGATGCGCCTCACCGTTGCGCTGGTTTTCGGGGACATAGCGGACCAGCGCTGCCGAGGCATTGGCCAGCACAGCCTCCACAACGTCGATCCGCTCCTCCAACGCGACCTTCTCCCGCACAAGTGCCAGGTATTCCACGGAGCTGAGCTGCTGGTCGCGGACCATGTTCCACAGCGATGACCAGAGCAGCTGCCGCAGCAACAGGTCATCCACCCGCTCAATGCTTCGGCGTACGAAGGCGAGCGATTGGTCATCAAGCGCCACTTTCACAAAGCCCAGGTCGTTGTAGTTGGGGAACACCAGTGATGGGCCCGGCAGCCCGCGTGCGCCTGCCACCTCCGCGACCTCGCCTGCGAGCCTCAGCGGCAACGCTATGGTCTCCACTCGGCCATCACGCTCCGTCAGCAGCCCCACCTCCAGGTAGTGCGGGCGAAGTACCGGGTAGGCCGCAGGGGCGGTCTGGCCAACCGAAAGCCGGGTCAGCCGCTCACCATCTGACTCCCAGGAGGCCGCCACCGTGTTCAGCGACGAGGTCTCGAGCCAGAGCCTGGACCACTCCTTGAGGTCGTGCCCGCTCCCCTTTTCGAGTGCGGCGAGGAACTGTGCAAGCGTGGCATTGCCGTAGGCGTGGGTGCGGAAGTAGTGCCGCATCCCTTCCCGGAATCCGTCCATGCCGATAAAAGCCACAAGCTGCTTCAGCACCGAGGCGCCCTTGCCATAGGTAATGCCGTCGAAGTTGAGGAACGTCTCGTCGGTGTTGGCGACCTGCCCGGCGATCGGGTGGGTGGTCACCAGCTGGTCCTGGCGGTAGGCCCAGTTCTTGATGGCAGCGTTGAAATCCTGCCAGCCCGATGGACCAAAGCGCGTCGCTTCGTCCATGCACAGGTAGGCCATGTAGGTGGCGAAGCTCTCGTTCAGCCAGAGGTCGTTCCACCAGCGCATCGTCACCAGGTCGCCGAACCACATGTGTGCCATCTCGTGAAGCACCGTCTCCGCCCGTCGGCGGCGCTGGGTGTCCGTTGGGGGGTCGCGAAAGACCATGTACTCGTTGTGGGTCACGCAGCCCACGTTCTCCATAGCCCCGGCGTTGAACTCGGGCACGAAGATCTGGTCGTACTTGCAGAACGGGTACGGGAAGTCGAAGAAGCTGGCGAAGAAGTCCAGCCCCTGCTTCGTGACCGTGAAGAGCTCGTCGCTGTCGAGGTGCTTCACCAGCGACTTCCGGCAGAACAGGCCGATGTCGATGTCGCCATGCCGGTCCCTGAAGGCGTGGTAGGGCCCCGCGACCAGCGCGAACAGGTACGTGCTGAACAGCTGCGTGGTCTCGAAGGTCCGCCTTACCCGCCCCTCACCGGCATCGCTGGCCCCGGCCAGGCGGCTGTTGGCAATCACCTCCCACTTCGCCGGCGCCGTCACGGTCAGGCTGTAGGTCGCCTTGATATCGGGCTGGTCGAAGCATGGAAACAGGCGGTGCGCCTCGAAAGGTTCGAAGTTCGAGTACAGGTACTCCTCACCGTCTTCGGGGTCGAAGAACTGGTGGAAGCCGTCGCCCAGGTGGTCGTACTCGTTCTCATAGACCACCCGGACCACGGTCTGGCCACGTAGCAGGCGCCCCGGCAAACGGAGCCGGTAGCCGGCCCGGTCCGGCGGCGTGAGTTCCCCGTTTATCTCCAACCGCTCGATCGTCTTGCCACGGAAGTCCAGGAAGGTGTCTTCCCCGCCCGCGGCGTTGAAGGCAATGGTCACGTCGCCGCGGTAGGTGGGGCTTCCAGCGCGAAGGTCGAACGCCAGTGTGTAGGCGCAAGCAGAGATTTGCGCCGCCCGCTTCTCTGACTCGGTCTGCGTCAGGACATCACGGGACATAGTTTCCGGGCTTGATGTGGTCATTCTTCCCCCCTCGCCGGGCGGCCGCCCGGGGGATGTGATGGCACGCCAGGCGGCCGCCAGTAACGGCCGCGCAAGCGAGATTTCAGCGTACAACCCCCCGCCGCTACCGGTCAGCAGGCGCGCGCACACTGCCTGCCACTCCTGGCCGCGGTCGTTCCTGGAGGCCCTGGCCTCCTCGCGCGCGACGCCGAACGAGAGTGAAGGCGCTCACTCACGAGTCGCCTATCACGCTCGAGGTCAGTTCTTGTGACAGAAGACACCTCTGCTTCCTCGTCGGCACGGCCAGGCCGAGGCCCGGCCCCCGGCCTGGTCACTTGGGTCGGAAGCAAGTGGCAGCCGTGGCCGGTTCGGCTACGATCGGTCGGACCCGATCCCCGGCGATGGATGCGCCTACTGTGCCGGGCTGCGATGTCCCGGCGGGCACCCCTTCAGCTTCCATCGCCCCGGTAGTGTGGGCACGGGCCCGGACGGCCATACGGTCGATGCCGTGGCGTTGCTCTGCTTCGGCCGGGAACACCACATCGTTCTGTGTTTCGACATGTATCACGGCGCGAAGGCGTCAAGGATCCCGGAGGGTCCTGGAACCGGAGAGCCGACCAGGCGGGGTACCGCGCACCTTCGCTTCCGCAACTTCCCGGACCAGGCCGATGGCTATGGTGTCGCGCGTGTTCCGAACATTCCGCCAGACGTCCCGCGGCAACTCCTTCGGCTGCGGTTCGTGGTGGATTCGGTCCTTTCCTCAGCTACACCATCGCGCCCGAGCCGCCTCCCACTGGCGACCAGGGGGAGGCCCTGGCTGGACCCGGCTGCCACTCCCGCCTGACGTTGTGGGGCGTCCCGGCGTAAGGCCACGATGACAGCCGGGGCGCCCCCCGGGGGGATTGACCACCTCCGGCCAGCGGGTTTGCGGGCACAACGCGCGACCATCGAACCGGTTCCCCGATATGATGCGCAGAGATGGACAGCGCTTTCCTCGATTTCCGTACGCACGGTTACGCCCGTGTCGCTGTGTGCGTCCCCGCGATCCAGGTAGGTGACCCGGCCTTCAATGCAGAGGCCCACCTGGAGCTCCTGCAAGAGGCGCACGAGGCGGGGGCGCACTACGCCCTCTGCCCGGAGCTTGGCCTGACCGGCTACTCGAGCGGCGATCTCTTCTTTCAGCAGGTGCTGCTCGAAGGCGCACTCGATGCCCTGCTCCGCGTTGCCGAGGAGACGGAATCCTGGAACATGCTAGTCTCGCTCGGCCTCCCGCTGTTGGCCGATGGCATGCTCTTCAACGCCGCAGTGACCATCTACGGCGGACGCGCCGTGATGGCGGCGCCAAAATCGTATCCTCCGAACTATCGCGAGTTCTACGAGATGCGCTGGTTCCAGCCTGCTGCCAGCGCCGTATCTACCGAAATCATGCTGCTCGGCCACAGCACGCCTTTCGGCACCGACGTGATCGTTACGCATCCTTCCGTGCCCGGTTTCGCCCTGCACACCGACATCTGCGAGGACATCTGGGTGCCCGTCCCGCCCGGGACCGTCGCCGCGCTTTCCGGTGCCACGGTGCTCGCCAACCTCTCCGCGTCAAACATCACGGTGGGCAAGTGGGAATACCGCCAGGACCTGGTGCGCGGCTCATCGGCGAGAAACCTGGCGGTGCAGATGTACGGCGCCGCCGGCTTCGGCGAGTCGAGTGCCGACCTCGCCTGGGACGGCCACGGCATCATTGCCGACCGTGGTGAAATCGTCGGTGAAACGGCGCGCTTTTCCCTCCGTGGCGCCATCGCCGTCGCCGATGTTGACCTGCTTGCCCTTCAGCAGGACCGCATGCGGCAAACTTCCTGGGGCCAGAACGCCGCTGCCTTCGCCGCTCCCGTTCGCGAGGTATCAGCGCCGCCGCTCCTTGAGAGGCGCGAGCAGGGCACCTACCACCACCTCCTGCGGGTGGTCGATCCCCATCCCTACGTCCCGTCCGACCCCGCGAAGCTCGACAGCCGCTGCAACGAGATCTTCCAGGTCATGACCACCGCACTCGCCCGCCGTCTCCAGTCGCTTCCTCCCGGGATGCGCAGGGTGGTGCTTGGTGTCTCCGGTGGCCGTGACTCGGCCCTCGCGCTCATCGTCGCCGGGCGCGCGATGGCCCTCCTGGGTCTACCGCCCGACTCTGTGATCGGGGTGACGATGCCAGGGTTCGGCACCTCACCCGAGACCTACCGCATCTCCCGCGAACTCATCCACCGGCTTGGCGCGACCCTGCGCGAGGTCGATATCCGCGAGCTTTCGGGCGAGATCTTTACTGCGATAGGGCATGACCCCGGGATCGAAGACCTCACCTTCGAGAATGTCCAGGCGTGGGCCCGGAAGTTCGTGCTTTTCTCCTTCGCATCGAAAGAGCGCGGAATCGACCTTGGCACGGGTGACCTTACCGAGATGGCCCTGGGCTGGTCGACCTACGGTGGCGACCACATGTCCCATTACGCCGTCAACGCCGGCGTCCCGAAAACGCTGGTTTCCCATCTCATCGCCTGGGCCGCCGAGCGCGTCTACGCCGATGACCCTGCCGTCGCCCAGGCCCTTCGCGATGTGCTCGCGACGCCAATCAGCCCCGAGCTTCGGTCGCCGGCGCCCAATGGGGAGATCTCCCAGCTTTCGGAGGAGTTCCTCGGCCCATACGAGCTCCACGACTTCTTTCTCTACGCATTCACGCGCTTCGGATTTGGGCCCCGGCGCATTGCCCGCATGGCCCTCCACGCCTTCGGAGACAGGTACACAATCGGCGAAATCCGCCGCTGGCTCCTGCTCTTCATCGAGCGGTTCTTCGCCGCCCAGTTCAAGCGCGATTGCGTCCCAGGCTCACCGAAGGTCGGGTCCGGTGGGGCCCTCTCACCGCGCAGCGACTGGCGCATGCCACCCGACGCTTCGCCGTCCGCCTGGCTCGAGGAGGCGGCAGGCGTCCCCGAGCAGCTACACTGACCTCCTGTGTTACAATCATGTTAAGTCTCTAAGGGAGGGACACGATGGGGACAGAAACCGCCAATGACGCCGAGACGAGGGTGAAGGCCGCCAGCGAGCATCTCTACGAGGCGATGACCCACCACTTCGGCCCGCTTGACCTCGGCGCCCATCAGCCCATCGTTCGCGCCATCTCCGAGTACGCGCAGCGCAACCGGGAGCATGACGATGTCGGCATCAAGCAGGCCAGCGCGCATGTCTACGAGGCCCTCAGCCGCCATTTCGGCCCGCTCGACCTCGGCGCCACCGACCCCCTGGTGAAGGCTCTCGCCGAATACGGCGATGCCTGCCGTGTGGCGGGTTTGAAAGAGTAGCCGCTTCACTTCTCGGCCGTTTTCCCGCATTGGCCTCCGCCGGGACCGCCTGCCACAATCTCCGGCCATGGCAAAGCAGTTAGATCAGGGGGCGCTGGCGGACGCCATTGGGACATTGCCGCTCTTTCAGGGCCTTGGCAATGGCCTTCGCCGCGAACTCGCACGGCGCGCCGTCTGGCGTGAATACCTCCCGGGCGAGTTCATCTTCATTGAGGGCGAGGAGTCGCCCGGCCTCTATTACCTGGAATCGGGCTGGCTCAAGGTCGTCAAGTCATCGCCCCAGGGGCGCGAACAGGTGCTCAAGTTCGTGGGGCCCGGCGAGACCTTCAACGAGGTTGGCGTCTTCGCTCGCCGCCCCAACCCCGCCTCCGCAGTCGCCCTGGAAACCAGCGGTGTCTGGCTGCTCCCTCGTAGCGAGCTCTCCCGCCTGGTGCGCGAGCACCCCGAGTTCGCCGAGAGCACGATCGGCCAGATGGCCGACCGCCTCACGCACCTCGTTGGGCTCGTTGCTGACCTCTCCCTCCGCACCGTCACGGGCCGCCTTGCCCGCCTCCTCCTCGACGACTCCGTCAACGGTGTGCTCTACCGGCCACGCTGGTACACCCTTGCCGAACTGGCGTCGCGCCTCGGAACCGTCCCCGACGTCATCCAGAGAGCCGTCGCGGGGCTCGCGGGCGAGGGCGTCATCGAGGTGCGGCGCAGCGAGTTCCGCATTCGCGACCGGGCCCGGCTTGAAGACCTCGCCGACTGACGGTCGCCACCCAGCCCCCCAATCCCGCTCACCACGCCGGCTCCAACCCGCTAGAATGGCGCCCATCGTCCCACGGAGGTCCAACAGTGGCCCCTCTCCCTCTCGCTGGCATCAAGGTCCTCGATCTCACATGGGTGGTGGTCGGCCCCGCTGCCGTCCGGCTGCTCGCCGATTTCGGCGCAACCGTAATCCATGTCGAGACCGGCACCCGGGTTGACACCGCCCGCACCGTGAGCCCATACAAGGGCGGCAAGCCAGACCCCGCCATGTCTGTCCTCTCGGCGAACATGAACGCCAACAAGCTGGGCATGCAGCTCAATCTCTCGACCGCGGAGGGCCGGGACGTCATCCGGTCGCTCGTCGCCTGGGCCGATGTCGTCACGGAGTCCTTCACCCCTTCCGCCATGCCCGCCTGGGGTTTCGACTACGAGAGCCTCAAGAAGATCAATCCAGGCATCATCATGATGAGCACCTGCCTCTGCGGCGCGACTGGCCCGCTTGCCGAGTTCGCCGGCTTCGGCAACCTGGGCGCCGCCCTCGGCGGCTTCGTTGACTACTGGGGCTGGCCCGACCGGGCTCCCGCCGGCCCCGCCGGGGCCTACACCGACTATGTCGCACCCCGCTTCATCGCCAGCTCCATCCTCGCCGCACTAGAACACCGGCGCCGGACGGGCGAGGGCCAGCACATCGACCTCTCCCAGGCCGAGGCCGCCATGCACTTCCTTACGCCGGCGCTCCTGCGCTTCGGGGTGGATGGCGTGGCGCTCCCCCGCGCTGGCAACTCCGACCCCGTGATGTGCCCCCACGGTGTCTACCCCTGCAAGGGCGACGAAGAGTGGGTGGCCATCGCCTGCCAGGCTCCCGCACTCTGGCCCGAACTGGCAGCGCTCATCGGCGAAGAGGCGCGCGACCCCCACTTTGACACCCTCCTGGGACGCCGCCGCCACGCCGCCGAGCTCGATGCGGTCGTCGCTGCCTGGACTTCGCAGCTTGAGGACGACGAGGTTGAGCGGCTCTGCCAGGAGCGGGGCATTTCGGCCCATGCGCTCACAACATCGGCCGAAGCGCTGGCGGAGCCCAACCTGGCGGACCACTTCGTCTGGATGGAGCAGAGCGTCATGGGACCGATTCCCATCGAGGCGCCGCGCATCCGCCTCTCTCGCACCCCCGCAAGTGTGCGCAAGCCGGGCCCGGCGCTCGGCGAGGACAACGACTATGTCCTTCGCGAAATCCTTGGCATGGGCGATGAGCAGATCGCCGACCTCGCGATCGCGGGAGCGCTGGAGTAGGACCCCGGGCCGAATCAGCAGTCCAGACGCTCGTTCAGCGCCGCAACCAGCCCCCCAATGGGCACGCGTAGCTGCTCCTGCGAATCACGCTCGCGGATCGTTACCGCATCGTCTTCGAGCGAATCGAAGTCCACGGTGACGCAGAACGGCGTGCCTATCTCGTCCTGGCGCCGGTAGCGGCGGCCGATGGACTGCGTCTCGTCGTACTGCGTCATCCACTTCGGCCGCACCAGGTCGTACACCCGCCGCGCCAGCGGCCGCAGCTTTTCGTTCTTCGATAGCGGCAGCACCGCTACCTTGATCGGCGCGATGTTCGGCCGGAACTTGAGGACGACGCGGTTGTCGCCCTTCTCGTCCGGCTCCTCCGTGTACACATCAAGCAGCACCACGGCGAGCGTGCGGCTCAGCCCGGCAGCGGGCTCAACCACATACGGCACAAGATGCTCGCCGCTTTCTTCGTCGAAGTAGCTGATCGGGTGGCCGCTCTGGGCGCTGTGCGCCTTCAGGTCATAGTCGGTCCGGTCGGCCACACCCTCGAGTTCACCCCAGCCCCACGGGAAGAGGTACTCGATGTCCGTCGTCCCCGCGCTGTAGTGCGAAAGCTCCTCCTTCGCGTGCTCACGCAGGCGAAGACGCGAAGGGTCAATGCCCACCACCTCGGTGTACCAGCGCAGCCGCTCATCCACCCAGTAGCGATACCACTCTAGGTCGGTGCCGGGCTTGCAGAAGAACTCCATCTCCATCTGCTCGAACTCGAGCGTGCGGAAGATGAACTTCCCCGGCGTGATCTCGTTGCGGAAGCTCGTGCGCGCCTGGGCAATCCCGAACGGCAGCTTCCGCCGCATCGACGTCACCACGTTCTCGAAGTTCACGAACATGCCCTGCGCGGTTTCCGGTGGCAAGTAAGCCACCGCCGTCTCGTCGGCCACCGGTCCCACCTGCGTCTTGAACATCATGTTGAACATCCGTGGTTCGGTCAGCTCGCCGCCATCGTTCGGGCAGACCACCTGGCCGGCAGCGTTGCGCCTCACCTCGCCGTAGGCGCCTTCCTCCAGGTGGTCGAGCCGGAAGCGCATCTGGCATTTCCTGCAGTCGACCAGCGGGTCGGTGAAGTTCGCTACATGTCCGCTGGCCACCCACACGTTGGGGTTGGTAATCAACGCCGCGTCGATGCCCACCACGTCGTCGCGGTCGCGCACCATCGACTTCCACCACGCCTCGCGTATGTTCCGCTTTAGTTCGACGCCCAGCGGGCCGTAGTCGTACGTGTTGGCGAAGCCGCCGTAGATCTCGGCGGAAGGGAAGACGAAGCCGCGGCGTTTCGCCAGCGAGACGATGGTTTCCAGGTCGGGAGCGGGCAATGCAGGTTTCCGTGCGCAGCAAGTCTCGCGACGCCGGGTGCGCCGCGGCTGAACCCTCACCTTAGCGCACCCCTATCCAACGGGCAGTCGCGGCTACGAGGGAGCGAGCCGCCGGCGCAGCTCGCTGGTATCCACCGGCAGGTCAAATACCTTCTCGCGCGAGGTAGCCCCGGAAACCAGCACCACATCGCGCGATGGGATGCCGAGGGCCTTTGCCAGGAGCTTCGTCACCGCGGCGTTCGCGGCCCCATCCGCGGGCGCCGCCGTTACCCGCACGCCCAGCACACCGCGTTCATCAAACCCGGTGACGGCGTCGCGACTGGCACGCGGCGTGACGCGGACGGAGATTCGGGCCATGCCGTCCAGTCTAAGCTGGCTGCCGCTTTCAGCGCTGGTGCATTCTCGGGTCGAGCAGGTCTACCAGCGCATCGCCGAGCAGGTTCCAGGCGAAGAAGAAGAGCACCACCGGCAGGGCTCCCGAAAGCAGGAGGTGGGGCGTTGCCTGGAAGGTTCGCACCCCCGCTCCGTCGGCAATCATGTTCCCGAAGCTGGGTGTCGGCGGGGTGATCCCCAACCCGAGGAAGCTCAGCGTAACCTCCGCACCGGCGATGCTCGCCATCGAACCCGAAAGCCCCACCATGAACAGCGGCAGGATGCCCGGCAGGATGTGCCGCGTGATAACTCGCCACGTCGAAGCCCCGTAGAGCTCGGCAGCCACCACGTAGTCTGCCTCGCGGATGGAAAGCGCCAGGCTGCGCACAATCCGGCTCGAACCGATCCAGGCGAACGGCACCGTGGCGCCGACGATGATGGTGAATTGCATCAGAGTCTTGGCGTCGTCCCCCAGCCAGGTGTGCTCACGCAGCCAGTAGGAAGCATCGTCAATCCGCGTACGGAAGGCCGCCGTGATGGCGAGGAGCAGAAACAGCGTCGGAAGGCCCGAGAGAACCTCGCCAACGCGCATTATCAACGTGTCGACCCACCCTCCCCGGTAGCCTGCGACCAGGCCCAGCCCTACGCCGAGGAAGAGCCCCCCCGTGATGGTCACAGCGACCGTGAACAGGATTGTGGTTCGCGCGGCGTAGAAGACGCGCGAAAGCATGTCGCGCCCCAGCGTGTCGGTCCCCAGCAGGTGCTCCGCCGAAGGTGGTTGGCGGACATCCTCCACTGTGCGCCGCTGCTCGTTCGGGTCGTAGGGCGCAATCAGGGGGGCGAACACGCCGCAGAAGTAGAACACCAGCAGGTAGGCAAGAGCGAGCACGGCCAGCTTCTTGCGGATGATGAGGCGGAACATCCGCCGCTTCATCGATGGCGCTGACGCCACGGCCTGTTCTGCTTCCGCTGTCCCGGCCGTCACCTAGCCCCTCCTGGCCCCGACCCTCACCCTCGGGTCGATGATCGCGTAGGAGATGTCGATGAGGACGTTGGCCAGCACGAAGAGCGTCGAACCGAACAGGACCAGCGCCAGGATGACGTCATAGTCCGGCGCCGTTACGGCAGCCAGTGACTCCCGTGCAATCCCCGGGATTCCGAAGTACTGCTCGGTAAAGAGCGCCCCCGCAGTCATCCCCGGCAGCGAGAGGCCGATGACTGTGATCATCGGGAGCAGCGCGTTCCGCGTGATGTGCGTGACGACCACCGTGCGTTCCTTGAGCCCCTTTGCACGGGCTGTGCGCACATAGTCTTCGTGCATGACGCTCACAACCGACGCGCGCATGAAACGGGCCACCCCGGCCACCCCAGGAAGCGACATAATGAGCAAGGGCATGATGATGTTGGGGCTCCAGACGCCCTCCCAGCCAAGCCGCACCCAGCCCAGCCGGACGGCAAAGAGATACTGGAGAATGGGAATCGCGACGAAGACCGGGACCGCGTCGAGCGCCAGCCAGAAGCTGATTGTGAGCGGGTCGAGGAACGTCCCCCGTGCCAGCGCGGCGTACACCCCCACGGGAATGCCAAGCGCGAAGGTGATGAAGAGCGCCATCGCTCCCAGCTGGGTCGAGACCTTGATCTTCGGCCAGATGACCTCGCTCACCGTGAAATCCTGGTGCCGCGTGGAAACGCCAAGGTCACCGTGGAAGAGGTTGCGCATGTACTTGACGTACTGCACGTATACCGGCTCGTCGTAGCCATACTTGTCGCGCAGTACCGCCGCCCTCTCTTCGTCGTAGTGGCGGCCCAGGATCGTGTCAACCGGGTCACCGGGCGCCAGGCGCAGGACCCAGAAGACAATCACCGAGATGGCGAAGAGCACCGGGACCGCCCAGAGGAGCCGCCGAACTGCGTAGCCAAACAGGCCGGGGCCCACGGCCGCTATTCCTCAGTCGCGGCGATCTCGATGTAGCGATAGCGCGGCACTGTCATGGGGACCGAGGGCCAGTTCTTCACGCAAGGCTTTACCAGCAGGTGCTCCACCGGCCAGAAATCGGGGATAACGGCCGCGTCATCGAGGATCAGCTGCTCCGCCTTCGCGTAGAGCGCGAATCGCTTCTCCTTGTTCGACTCACTGCGGGCTTCCAGGAGGATCCTGTCCACCTCCGGGTTCGAGTAGCCCTGCTCATTCTGAACGCTCTCGCTGTGGAAGAGCTTGTCGATGAAGTCCTCCGGGTCCGGGTAGTCGGCGGCCCAGCCTGCTGAGAACATCTGGAAGGTCCCGCGGCGCAGCTCCCTCAGGAAGGCCGAGTACTCACTCGCCTGCAACTCCACGTCGATCCCCAGGATCTCTTTCCAGCCTGCTGTGATCGCGGTCAACACGTCCGGGGCGTCTCCACCCTGGCCCGCATACGTCAGCACGATGCGCGGCATCTTGCCGGCGTACTTTGACTCGCTGAGCGTCTGCTTTGCCCTGTCCGCGTCAAAGGAGTAGGCGGACACGCTTTCTGTGTAGCCCGGCATGTCGGGCGGCAGGATGCCGTCGGCCACACGCTGCGAGTCGAAGAACAACACCTGGTTGATTCGCTCCTTGTCGACCGACATCGCCATTGCCTGCCGCACCTTCAGGTCATCAAACGGCGGCTTGCGCATGTTGAAGGCAAGATACGAGACGGACATCCGGGGCTGGGGCTTGTACTCCTTGCTCAGCGGGCTGTTGCCGCCCTTCACTGCCTCAAGCTCGATTCCTGGCACTCCACCAATGTGAAGCTCGTCATTCTCGTAGCGCGTGAGAATCGAACCCCCACCAAGTTCGAAGACCACCTCTGCGAGCTTCGCCACTCCCAGGTGGTAGCGGTCGTTCCGCGCCAGCCGGATGCGCTCCGCCGGCGTGAACTCCACCAGGCGGAAGGGGCCGGTGCCGTTGGGCTTCTGGGTCCAGTTGCGGGGGTTCTTCTGCACCTGGTCCTTGTCGACCACGAACGCGACCGGGTACGTCAGTTCCGCCAGGAAGTACTCCGATGGCTGCACAACCCGGATCTCCAGCGTCTTCTCATCGATCGCCTTCACCCCGCTAACCTCGGTCGCCTTATTGCTGAAGCGCTCCTTCACGCCCACGATGTTGCTCAGGTAGAGGGTGACCGTCGGCGAGCCGTTCGCCGGGTCGGCCGCCCTTTCGAAGCTGTACTTGAAGTCGTTCGCCGTCACCCGCCGGTTGCTGTTGTGGAAAACCACATCGTCGCGCAAGGTGAAGGTGTAGGTCTTCCCACCATCGGAGACCTTCCACTCCCTGGCGATATCCGGCACCACCTTCAGGCTCAGGTCCAGCGTGACCAGCCCACCGAAGACCTCGACCACGTATTCGCTCGTGCCTTCATCGCGTACCTGGATGGGGTCCAGGACAGAGGCGGGGTCAGACCCGAAGGTGATCAGCTTGTCGCCGCCACAGATTCCGCCCGAGGCGGATTTCTTCGTTGGCGTGCTCCCCTCCGAGGGACGGTCGCTCCCGCCAGTGCCGTCACCATCCCCGCCCGCGGCCAGGATCACTACGAAAACGACGCCCACGGCGAGGATGAGGAAGGCGACAAAGCCCATCATCAGAGTCAGCGTGCGATTCGACATCCAGCTTCACCACCGAGGGATTTCAACTAACCGTACGCTGGCCGGCTCGCTTGCGATGGCCAGCACCGATGGACTACCGCAGACAGGGTACATGGCAGGAGCGGGCCGGTGAATGCTCCACCCGCCCGCAGGAAAGGGCGCTTAACGGTCAGACAGGCTCCACATCGGTCACTACACGCAGCCCGAGCTCGTCGAGCTGCCCCACATCAACCGGCGATGGGGCGCCCATCAGAGGATCCAGGCCCGACGACGCCTTGGGGAAAGCGATCACATCGCGGATGTTTTCGGTGCCGGCCAGCGACATTAGCAGCCGGTCGATGCCCATTCCGACGCCCCCCATGGGCGGCGCCCCGAACCCAAGCGAATCCAGCACCACGCCGAAACGGTCCTGCATCTGCTCGCGCGTGTACTTCATCAGACCGAGAACCTTCTCCTGGTCTGCGCGGTTGCTGATTCGGACCGAGCCGCCACCAATCTCCGCGCCGTTCAGGGTCAGGTCGTACTGGCGCGCAACTACCCGGCCCGGGTCCGAGTCCAGCAGCTCCCGGTCTTCCGGCCGGAACCCCGAGAACGGGTTGTGGGTCGCGTCCCAGCGGTCCTCCTCGGGCCGCCACTCCAGCAGCGGAAAGCCTGTGACCCACGCAAAGGAAAGGACTCCGGGCGTCTTCAGCCCCAGCCTGTCGCCAAGCGCGTCTCGCACCCTGTGGAGCGATGCCGCTACCACCTCCCGCGTGTCGGCAACGATGAGCAGCATGTCGCCTTCGGACGCGCCGGCCAGCGTGCTGACTCCGCGTAGCTCCTCCCCGGTGAGGAACTTCGCAATGGGCGAGCGGACCTCGCCGCCGGGCAGGAGGCCTATCGTCGCCAGCCCTTTCGCGCCCCCGCCGCGCGCGATCTCGGTCAGCTCATCGATCTCTCGCCTGGTCATGTCCGCCTTGGAGGGGACACGAATGGCCTTTATCTCTCCACCCGCTGCCAGCGCACTCGCGAACACCTGGAAGCTCGATGAGCGCAGGGGTTCGGCGATGCTGGCGAACTCCAGGCCGTAGCGCAGGTCTGGCCTGTCGATGCCGAAGCGTGCCATGCAGTCGGCGTAGTCGAGCCGTGGGAACGGGCTTGACTGCGGTCCGGGGCCGAACTCGCGCGCGATTCCTGCGTAGAGCTCCTCGATCAGCCCCATCACGTCGCTCTCATCGACGAAGCTCATCTCCAGGTCAAGCTGGGTGTGTTCGGCCACGCGGTTGGCGCGGAAATCCTCGTCCCGGTAGCAGCGGGCAATCTGGAAGTACTTCTCGAACCCCGCCACCATCAGCAGTTGCTTGAGGATCTGTGGCGACTGGGGGAGCGCGAAGAAGTGCCCCGGGCGCATGCGTGAAGGCACCAGGAAGTCCCGCGCCCCTTCGGGCGTGGACTTGATGAGCGTGGGCGTCTCCACCTCCACGAAACCGCGCCCGGCAAGGAAGTCGCGAATGTAGCGCACCACCTCGTGCCGCAGGCGGATCGTCCGCGCCACATCGGGCCGGCGTAGGTCCAGGTAGCGGTACTTCAGGCGGAGCGTCTCGTCCACTTCCACGGGCTCGTTGATGTAGAAGGGCGGCGTCTCCGACTCGGCCAGGACCTCGCAGCGCGTGGGGATGACCTCGACCTCCCCCGTCGGGATGTTCGGGTTCACCGTAGCCGGGGAGCGCGGCTGCACAGTGCCTTCAATTGCCAGGACCCATTCGCTCCGTGCGCGGTGCGCGACCTCGTGCGCTGCCGCGTTCCCCGGGTCGAAAACGGCCTGCACCAGCCCGTGCGAGTCGCGGAGGTCGATGAAGATCAGGCCGCCATGGTCGCGGCGGCGGTGGACCCACCCGGCCAGCCGCACGGTGCGTCCCGTGTCGGCCGCGCGCAGGTCGCCGCAGTAGGTGTCTTTCAGCATGGACGAAGGGTATCAGGCGCCCGGCGAAGCCGCCTGCCGCTGCGCGGGCGGGAGCACCTCTTGCAGCTCGGAGCGAAAGGCGGCGTCAAGCTCATCTGCCATGCGCCGTTGAAAGCGCCCGTAGGCTGCCACGAGCGCCTCGCCCCCGGCCGTCAGCGAAGTGTGCCCTCCGCCTGCGCCGCCCACTTCGGAATGCACGAGGGAGATCTCAAGGTTCTCCTCGAGTTCCTTCACCTTGCCCCAGGCGCGCCGGTACGAGAGCCCCATGGCCGCCGCCGCGCCCGCGAGCGACCCTGTCTCCGCGACCAGTTCCAGCAGCCGGAGGCGGTAGTCCGACATGACTAGCCGGCCATCGCACTCAAGCCAGAGCTTCTGCCGGGGAGCAAACGCGGCCATGGGGCTCAGGTTAGCACGCCCGCTCAGGCGTTGATGTCGCCCCGGTGGGACTGGATTGCCATCACATGGGAGTAGTCGTTGATGGTGAGCACTGCCCGCCGCGTGTCGGCCGCCCGCACCACCGTGATCGAGGTGTGGTGCACCGCCACAAGGTGATCATAATGCGAACCGAACATGTGGCTCAGGTAGGCGTTGATGACGCCGCCGTGGCAGGCAATCACGACGCGGTGGCCGATGCCCTCTGCAGCGATCCGGTCGATGGCAGCCACAACGCGGGTCCGGAAGGAGTCGACATCCTCAACGTGCGGGTACGCCGAATGCTTGCGCGAGCGCGAGACGTGGCGATAGATCTCGGCCAGCTCATCCTTCGAGTACAGCTCCAGCAGGCCCTTGTCCTGCGGCGCTTTCTGCCAGAGGTCAATCTCGCGCAGGTCGTCGCGGACAACCGGGGTCAGGTTGTGGTGGCGCGCAATCTCGTTGCCCGTGTCAAAGGCGCGTCGCATCGGGCTGACGAAGACCATGCCGATCCTCGCCGGCGCAAGCCGCTCCCCCACTGCTCGCGCCTGCTTCCACCCCATCTCCGAAAGCGGCGCGTCGAGGGCGTCGCCCAGCTTGATGTTCTCGTGGAACTTCTGCTCGCCGTGGCGCACGAGCAGGATCTCGCACATCCCCTCGAATGAGGCGGCGAAGGGGTTCTCCAGGTCAATTGTGCGTACGCGCGGGGTGGTGGTCATTGCCTCTCCTGGTGTTGTTCCGCTGGTTCTCGGTGCGATACCCGCTCGCTCGCTGCAATGAACGCACGCAGCCCCGTGGAAAGGGCGCCAATCTCGGCGCCGGACATCTCGGCGAGGATGCGGTGCATGAACTGCTCGGCCTTGTGCTCCAGCCGGGCGCAAACGTTTTCGCCCTCGCTGCTGAGGAAGTTGCGCACCAGCCGCCGGTCGGCAGGGTCTTCCTCGCGGCGTACCAGGTCAAGGCGAACCAGCCGGTCAATGATGCCCGTTATCGTGGGCGGCGTCACCGTGAGCCTGGTCGCGAGCTCCCCCGAGGTGACGCCCGGCTGCTGGCTGAGCAGGAACAACAGCCGCAGCTGGCCCGTCGTCAGGCCGAGGTCCGCCCAGGCGCGCAGGCGCAACGGGTCGAAGATCGCCAGCGCGCTTGCCAGGTAGTGCAGCGCGGTCTCCGGCGACGTCTCGGTGCGGGCAGGCGGGACGGCCAAGCTGTTTGCCTCACGCTAAGGGTTCGCTGGCCCTAGATTACCAGCATCGCCTGCACAAAGGGGGACAGCGGGCAATCCCCGGTGCGAAACTGGGACCATGACGCTCGACCTCGACCCCGGGAAGGCTGCCCTGGGCAACCCGCGCCTGGTCCAGGCAATCGTCCAGGAGATGGATGGCGGCGCCATTCCCTTCGAACGCTTCATGGCGCTCGCGCTCTACCACCCGGAGTTCGGCTACTACCGCAAACCGGGTCGCGTTGGCGCCGGGGGTGATTTCCTCACCAGCCCTGCGATTCATCCCATGTTCGGCTGGGCCATCGCTGGCTGGTGCCGCCAGGTATGGTCAGACCTTGGATGCCCTTCGCCCTTCACCATCATCGAACCTGGCGCCGGCGAGGGGAGGCTTGCGACGGCCATTCTCGACTGGGCCGAGGGCCGTGACGACGGCTTTGCCGGCACCCTGCGCTACATCGCCATCGAGCCGAACTCACCCGGGAACGACCCGCGCATCGAGTGGACTGCCCGGCCGCCGGAGCCCGTTGGCGATGGCATTGTCGTCTCAAATGAGTTCTTCGATGCCTTGCCGGTGCGTGTCTTCGACTCCACCGAGCGCGGGCCCGTGGAAGTCGCCGTCCGCTGGGATGGCGAGCGGTTTGTCGAAGCGCGGGGCCCCGTGACTGCAATCGAAGGAGCGCCGCCCGCCGGTCGCTTCGAAGTCAACACTGGTGCCTACGCAACCATGCGCAGTCTCTGCCGTATGGTCGGGCGGGGTGCCGTGCTGACCTTCGACTATGGTTACGAGCAGGAGGAGCTATGGGCGCCATGGCGAACAACCGGAACGCTGCTGTGCTTCTACCGCCACACAGCACACGAGGACCCCTACGTCCACGTCGGCGAACAGGACATCACCTGCCACGTGAACTTCTCCCACCTCCGCGCTGGCGCCGATGAGGAGGGCTTCGTTGCGCACGGGCCGGTGAGCCAGGCAGGGTTCCTCTGGGCGCTCGGGCTGCGTCAGCTGGTCGATGCCGCCCGGTCCGATATGGGCGAGTACTTCGCCCGTCGCCGCGCCATGGAAGCACTCACCGATAGCGCCGGTCTCGGCCGTGTTCGCGTCCTCGCTGCCACGCGGGGGATCGAGGGCGTTCCACCCGGCTTTGGGAGCGGCCAGTGACCTTCCCCGGGGCTGGCCGAGACACGCCCATCGAACCGCGCCAGGCCGCGCCCGATTTCACCCTCCCGGCGGTCGACGGCGACGGAAACGAGCTGAACGTCACCCTGAGCGCCGAGGCGGCGAAGGGACGCGTGCTCCTCGTGTTCTACGAGGACGATGGGATGCCCATCTGCACCAGCGAGCTGAGGGCATTTGCCCAGGAACACGACCTCCTCATCTCTGCCGGCGTGCGCGTGTTCGGCATCAATTCCAACGGCATGGGCTCCCATGCGCGTTTCCAGGAACGCGATCACTTCCCCTTTCCCCTGGTCAGCGACTTCAACGGCGATGCGGTTCGCGCATTCGGCCTCTGGAACGAAGAGGAACGGAAGAGCCGCCGCGCTGTTGTCGTACTGGGGCCGGACATGCGCGCGCTTCACGTGCAGCCGCACTTCAATCCCGGCAACCTCGCAGGCTTCACCGAGGTCTTCGCGGCTCTCGGACTGGTATAGGAAGGGGCCCCGGACCCTGCCCTGGTCCGCCTTTGCCCCCCGGGAGGGCCCCTGACGGCGGTTCCGGGAGCCGTTTGCTATACTCAAGCACGGAGGATGATAACCCGCCCGTGAAGGTAACCCTCGAGCGGCTGCCTGAAAGCCGCGTGCAGCTTGATATCGAAGTCGACCAGGAGCGCCTCGACCGCTCACTCGACGAAGCTTACAAACGCCTCGCCCGCAAAGCGCGAATCCCGGGCTTCCGGCCCGGCAAGGCCCCGCGTGCCGTTGTTGAGCGCCATTATGGGCGGGAGGGGATGCTTCGCGAGGCGATCGAGACCCTTGTGCCGAAGGCCTACAGCGACGCCCTCGAAGAGCAGGACGTCGATGCCATCGACCAGCCCCACCTCGAGATCGTTCAGCTCGAACCGGTCCAGTTCAAGGCCACCGTGGCCGTGCGCCCTACCGTCGAACTCAACGACTACCGCTCCGTACGGCTCGACCCTCCACAGATGGAAGTCACCGACGAGATGCTGGCGGAGCAGATACTCGCCATCCGTAAGCGCTACGCCACCCAGGCGCCCGTGGACCGCGCCGCCCAATGGAACGACATCGTCACTGGCAGCGTAGCCGGTGAGGTCGACGGCGAAGAGTTCGTGAAGGACGAGGACGCCGAGTTCCAGCTCGTCGAGGGCCGGCGGATGCTTGTGGACGGCCTTGCCGAGGCGTTCCCCGGCATCAGCAGGGGCGAAGAGAAGACCATCGAGATCACCCTCCCGGCCGATTTCCCCGTCGAACGTTTTGCGGGCAAGGTCGCGAAGTTCACCCTCTCCCTGCGCGAAATCAAGGAGGAGATCCTCCCCGAAGAGGATGACGACTTCGCGCAGCAGGTGAACGCCGACGATTTCCCCACCTTCGAAGCGCTCAAGACCCGCCTTCGCAACAACATGGACGACGCCCTCAAGAAGGATGCCGAGATCCACTACCAGCAGGACGTTGTCGACCGGATGCTCGAAGGTGCCACTGTTGAATTCCCCCGCATCCTGGTGGACCGCGAGATCGACCGCATGATTACCGAGTCCTCGGGCTACGACCGGCAGGCCTACTACAACCACCTTGCCCGCATTGGCCGGAGCGAATCGGAGTACCGCGAGAGCCTGCGGGCAGAGGCTGAACGCCACGTTCAGCGTTCCCTGGTGTTGAGCCGGCTGGTGGAGGCCGAAGATCTCAAGGTGAGCGCCGAAGCGATTGATGCGGAGATAGAGTCACTGGTTGCCCCGGCCGGGATGGATGGCGACCGTCTGCGGGAACTCTTCGCCACGCCTGAAGGCCGCGACCGGATCCAGCGCAGCCTGGTTACACAGATGGCACTCGCACGGGCTGCCGCCATTGCCCGCGGCGAGCTCGCTGATGGCGCCACGGAAGCGATAGCACCCGAAGCTGCTGACGAACCACCCGCCGCCGGCGCACCGGCGAAGAAGCGCGCAAGGGTCAAGAAGGAGGAGCCGGCGTGAGCGCATCCGACCCGGTCCACCCGCTGGTGCGGGCCGTCATCCCCACTGTTATCGAAAGCGGCCCCCGCTCGGAGCGGGCATTCGATATTTTCTCGCTGCTCTTGAAGGAACGTATCGTCTTCCTCGGCACCCCGATCGATGATCAGATTGCCAACCTCATCGTCGCTCAGCTCCTCTACCTGCAGCGCGAAGACCCCGAACGGGACATCAGCATGTACATCCATTCGCCCGGCGGTGTCATCACCTCCGGCCTCGCCATCTACGACACCATGCAGCTCATCGAGCCCGATGTGTCGACCATTGCCGTTGGACAGACGGCCTCCATGGCCACAGTGCTTCTCTGTGCCGGCGCGAAAGGCAAGCGATTTGCCCTCCCAAACGCCACCGTGCACATGCACCAGGCACTGGGTGGCGCGCGCGGGCAGGCTGCCGATATTGAAATTGCGGCGAAGGAGATTCTCCGCAACAACGAGATCATCAGGAACATCATTGCGAAGCACACCGGCCAGCCGGTCGAACGTGTATCGCGGGACTTCGATCGCGACTTCTACCTTGATGCCGAAGGCGCGAAGGAATACGGTTTCGTCGACCAGCTGCTGGCGCGTCCCGAAGACGCCCGGAAGAACTGAGGGGAAGCGCATTGGCCGGGAATCGCACGAATCGCGTCCAGTACCATTGCTCATTCTGTGGCAAGAACCAGGACCAGGTGCGCCGGCTCATCGCCGGCCCCGGCGCTGTCTACATCTGTGACGAATGCGTCGACCTTTGCCGCGAGATCATCGACGAGGAGACAGGCAGCCCCAGCACGAGCACCGCTGCCAAGGGCTCCGCGCCCTCATCTCAGCGCGTCCCGCCGCCCAAGTTCATTAACGACCACCTCGATGAGTACGTGGTCGGCCAGGAACAGGCCAAGAAGGTCCTCTCCGTCGCCGTCTACAACCACTACAAGCGCATCGGCGCCGCCGGTGACGGCGATATCGAGCTTGAGAAGTCGAACATCCTTCTCGTCGGGCCTACAGGTGTCGGTAAGACGCTCCTCGCCAAGACGCTCGCGCGGCTGCTCGACGTCCCCTTCTCCGTGGCCGATGCCACCGCCCTGACCGAAGCCGGGTACGTCGGCGAGGACGTGGAGAACATCCTCCTCCACCTCATCCAGTCAGCCGACTTCGATATCCAGAAGGCCGAGCGCGGCATCATCTACATCGACGAGATCGACAAGATCGCGCGCAAGGGTGACAACCCCAGCATCACCCGCGACGTTTCCGGTGAAGGCGTCCAGCAGGCTCTCCTCAAGATCATCGAAGGCTGTACGGCCAACGTGCCTCCCCAGGGCGGCCGCAAGCACCCCCACCAGGACTTCCTGCAGATCAACACGCAGAACATCCTCTTCGTCTGTGGCGGCGCCTTCGAAGGCCTCGAGAACATCATCGAAAAGCGGCTCACGCGTGACCACGTCCGCATCGGCTTCAACGCCGACCGCGGGTTCCGGGGCAGCCAGCGCACCGACCAGCTCCTCGCCCACGTGACCCACGATGACCTGCTGGAATTCGGGCTCATTCCCGAATTCGTCGGGCGCCTGCCCATGGTCGTCGGTCTCCAGTCGCTTGACCAGGATGCCCTCGTGCGCATCCTCACCGAACCGCGAAACGCCCTCGTCAAGCAGTACCAGCGCTACTTCGGAATGGATGGCGTCGACCTTGTCTTCACCGATGACGCCCTCCGCGCAATTGCCGACCAGGCGATAAAACACAAGACCGGCGCTCGCGGCCTCCGCACCGTCCTTGAGGATTGCCTCATGGACGTGATGTACGAGATTCCTGGCCGCGGCGACGTGCGCAAGTGCGTCGTCAACGCCGATACCATTGTCAATCGCCAGCGGCCGCTCCTCCTTACCCGCGGCGGTCAGACCATCGACGTCGACCTTCCGCCCGCAACCGACCGCCAGCCTCTCGACGAGAGCGCCTGAACAGGGCGCACTGACTCGCTGTCGAGTGGGGCCGGGCGACCGGCCCCATTTTCGTGCTGCCCCGTGGAACGCTTCCCGTGCAAGAATAGCGGCGGCGCCACCGCGCCGGAGGCAGGCGATGCTTTCGTACGTTGACCGGGTCCAGCTTGTGGTGAAGGACCAGGAGGGCGCTGCCCGCCTTTGGTCGGAGCTCTTCGGGGCGAAGCCCGCCGGCCGCAGCGAGTGCCGCTTCCAGAATGCCCGCGTGCTTACCGTCCGCGCGGGTGCCAGCGAGTTCGACTTCCTCCAGCCCTCAGGGCCGGGGCCCGTCGCCGATTGGGCCGCGAAGTGGGGAGAGGGCCTCTACGGAGTTGGCTTCAGCACCCCCGACGCCGGCCGCATGGCGCGCCACTTCCAGGTTCAGCGTGTGCCCTTTGTGGAGGAGGCTGGCCGCCTCTATATCGATGCCTATGACCATGGGATGCCAACCGTTATCTGCCCCGACCGCTCCCGCGAGATGGTGGGCGACATCCGCTACGTCTACGAAGTCACCAACCCGGTGGCCGACTGGCAGCGCGCTGCCGATACCTACACCCGCGTCTTCGCCCTCGACCCATCGCGTTTCTCCCCGATCGAGAGCGAGCTCTACGGCTACCGTGGCACTCTCACTCTTTTCGACCCGCCGGACCGGCTCGACCGCATCGAAATCACCCAGACGTGGGGCGACGGCGCAATGCACCGGTTCTACCAGCGGCGCGGCCCCTCGCTCTACATGTGCTATATCGAAACTGACGATGTCATGGAGCTTGCCGGGCGCCTCAAGGCGAAGGGGTTGCGCTACGCCCACTCCGAGGCCCGCGCCGAGGATGCAGGCCTCTTCATCCACCCCTCCGCGCTGTATGGGATGCTGATGGGCGTGAGCCGCACCAACTTCGCCTGGACGTGGTCCGGCCGCCCCGAGCTTGCCGGGCCTGGCGCGACCGGGAGCCAACACTGAAAGCCAGCGCCCGCTCCCAGCATTGCCGGTCAGGCGAGCATCAGCCCGGGGGCTGATTCGTGCGTCCCCGGCTGCGTTATCCCTTGTCAACCACCATGATCGTCATCGCCGTCGCCAGGAACCCCACCACCGAAACAACGACCTGAGGGTCGGTGAACAGGATCTGGTCGGGCGCGTCGGCCTTGCGCGGACCGTCGAGCAGCAGCAGGTAGCGGAACAGGGCGAACCCCACGAAGGGCAGCGTCAGCGCCATGGCCCCATTCGCCGGCACATGCGCCGATTCGATCGTGTAGAGCGCGTAGCTCAGCAGCGCTGCCGCCGCGCTCACGACCAGCATCTGCTCGAGGATGTCGTGCGTGTACATCGCCAGTGCCGGGCGGTGCCGGGCCGCTCCCGCTCCCAGCTGCCTGTACTCCGACCATCGCTTTGAGCTCGCGAAGAAGAAGGCGCCGAAGCTCGTGCACACGTAGAGCCACGGGCTGATGTCCACGTCGATCGCTGTCCCGCCCGATATCGCCCGCCCAATAACGCCGCTGCAGAGTATGAGGACGTCGAGTATCGCCACCCTCTTCAGCCCGTACGAGTAGGCCGTCATCAGCGCCGCGTAGCCCGCGACAATCCCCCCGGAGACGACATCAAGGGCGAACGCGGGCGGGACGGCAACGACGAACAGGCCCGCTGCTGCCAGGCGCGCGGTTCTCACGGAAAGCGCGCCGCCAGCGATGGGGCGGAACTGCTTGCGCGGGTGCAGCCGGTCGAACTCCCGGTCCTGCACGTCATTTACCAGGTAGGTGGCGCTCGATACCAGGCACCAGAGCCCAAAGAGAACAAGGTTTCGCCACAGGAGCGGCCACCAGCTCCCGGCATCGCCCGGCTCCCACGCGTCGCCCGCGCTGAACGCGAGAGCCGCGAACACAAGCCCGTTCTTGGGCCACTGATAGGGCCGCATCGCCGAAAGCAGCGGCGGCAGGCGCGAAGCCCGGGCCGCCGGTCCTGCCGCGGCCGTCACGCGGGCTCTTTCGTGATCGCTGCCCATTGACCGTTAATGGCGGCGACCAGGTCCCTGGTGATGGCCTCGAACACCGCGTTGTGCGCCCCGGCCGCTGCCCAGACGCGCTCGAAGCGCGCCAGGCTCTCATCGACCACCACGTCGTGCTCACGCGGATGGCCGACGGGCGCCACGCCTCCCACTTCGAATCCCGTGTGGTCGAGCACCTCGGCGGGAGTGCCCATCTTCAGCTTCTTGCGCCCCACGCCCAGCAGCCCGGCCAGTGCCGCCGTGTCAACCTGCCGGTCCCCCGCGACCAGCGCGACAGTGGGCCGCCCGTCCGCCAGGAAGAAGAGCGTCTTCACGATCTGCCCCAGCTCGCACCCCACGGCTTCGGCCGCCTCCTGCGCGGTCGCCGTCGTGCCATCGAAGCTCAGGATGCGCGCCGGCAACCCGAGCGCCGCAAGGGCTTGCCGCACCCGTTCTTCAGTTTCCATGGGCCGTAGCGTAACGCGCCACGCGCATCTAGACACACGCGGACAACGGTTGCACAGCCCGCTTCGCCGCGCTTAGCCTGACCCATGCCCCGCGTGCGCGCCGACCTCCTGCTTGTTGAACGAGGCCTTGCCGAGTCCCGGGAAGGCGCCCGGCGGCTCATCGAGGCCGGCCGCGCCCGCGCGGGCACGCTCAAGCTCGTCAAGCCCTCCCAGCTCATCCCCGCCGATGCCGCGCTCTCCGTATCGGAGCCCGAACGCTACGTCTCCCGCGGCGGCCGCAAGCTCGAAGCGGCCCTCGCGGCCTTCGGCATTAACGTCTCCGGCCTGCGCTGCCTCGACCTCGGCGCCTCCACCGGCGGCTTCACCGATTGCCTGCTCCAACACGGGGCCGCTTCGGTCCTCGCCGTCGACGTGGGGCGCACTCAGCTCCACCAGCGCCTGCGCGAAGACCCCCGCGTCACCCTCCTGGGCGGCACCAACGCGCGAGACCTCCCCCCGCTCCCGCCTATCGACTTCTTCGTCGCCGACCTCTCGTTCATCTCCCTGCGCAGGGTGCTGCCGTCGGTGGCGGCGCGGATCGCTCCCGGCACTCCCGGCGTGGTCCTGCTGAAACCGCAGTTCGAGGCCGGGCCCGCCGCCGTTCCGCGCGGGGGTGTGATCCGCGACGAGAAAGTACGCGAAAGAGTCCGCGCTGCCTTCGTAGAGTGGGCCCGGGGTGAAGGCTGGCGCGTTGGCCGCACAATGGAGTCGCCAATTGCGGGCGGAGATGGCAACATCGAGTACCTCGTGGAACTCGCTACCCCCGGAGCAGGACCTTGCTGAAGCGCGTAGCCGTCTTCCATCACCCCCATAGCGAAGGCGCCGCCGTCTTCTCGGGCCAGTTCGCCCAGGAGCTGGAACGGAGGAGAGTGAAGGTCTTCGTTGCCGATGCCTGGGAACAGGCCGCCGCCGCCCACATCGAGCTATCCGACCTCGTGGTCTGCATTGGCGGCGACGGCACGGTGCTCCGCGCCGCGCGCGTCACCGTCCCCCACGCCATCCCCATCCTTGGCGTAAACATGGGCCGCCTCGGTTTCCTCACCGACCTCAGCCCGCGCGACCTGTTCAACCGCATCGAGCGCGTCATCGCCTGCGACTGGCGCATCGAAGAGCGCCTCATGGTGCGCTGCGATGTTTTCGATGGTCCCGCTGTCCCCGAGCGCGTCTTCCACGGCCTGAACGATGTCGTCATCAGCCGGCAGGCGCCGGGCCGGCCCATCTACGTCGATGTCCGCATCGACCAGGCGCTGCTCGCCGTCTACCGGTGCGATGGGATCATCGTGGCCACCCCCACGGGCAGCACTGGCTACTCCCTGAGTGCCGGCGGGCCAATCCTGGCGCCCACCGAGCACCACCTCCTGGTGACCCCGGTGGCCGCCCACCTCGCTCTCGCGCGCTCGCTCGTCCTGCAGCCCGAATCGGTCGTCGACCTGCGCGTGACCTCCGACCATGGGGCAATCCTCAGCGTCGACGGCCAGGAAGACCTGCCCGTCAGTTCCGGCGTCCGTGTCGCCGTTCGCCAGAGCGAGCACATCACCCGCTTCGTCCGCTTCACCGAGCCGGCCTCCTTCTATGCGGAGCTGGCGGAACGGCTCGAAATGCAGCTCTCCAGCACCATGGCGCACCGTGCTTGAACGGCTTGCCATCACCGGCTTCGCGGTCGCCCGCTCGGTGGTTGTCGAACCCGGGCCCGGGCTGAACGTTTTCACCGGCGAGACCGGCGCCGGCAAGTCGCTCGTGGTCGATGCCCTCGCCTTCGCGCTCGGCGCTCGCCGCGGGCGCGAGGTGATCGCCTCCGGGGCGGGCCATGCCACAGTCGAGGCAACCCTCTCCCTCGATGGCGCCCTTGTCGTGGTCGAGCGTACCGTGGGCCTTTCCGGCCGGACGTCGGTGCGCATCAACGGAGCCGCGGCGACCCTCGATGATGCACGCGCCCTCGCCAGCCGGGCGGCCGACATCCACGGCCAGTCCGAACAGCTCGCCATCCTGCGCCCGGCGGTGCAGCTCGAAGTCCTGGACAGCTTCGGCGGACTCGCTGGCGAACGCCGGGCAGTCACCCAGGCCGTCAGGGAGCTTCGCGACGTGCGGCGGCGCCTCCATGCCCTGGCCACGGACGCCCGCGAACGGGAGCGGCTCATCGAACAGCTCCGCTTTGAGTCTGGGGAGATTGCTGCTGCCGCGCTCTCCCCGGGCGAGGATGAGGCGCTGCGCCAGGAGCGCTCCCGCCTCGCCGATGCCGGGCGGCTCACCGAAGACGTCGAGGCCGCCCTTGGCGCGCTCGATGCCTCCGAGGCCGGCGAGGCTGTCCGGGCCGTCGCGGATATCGCCGCGCGCGACACAACCGCCGGGGAGCTGGCCGACCTCGGCCTGCTCCTGGAAAGCATCGTCACCGACCTGGCACGCGCCCTGCGCCGATACCGCGATGGCATCGAGCACGACCCTGGCCGCCTCACCGAGGTTGAGGAGCGGCTGGACCTGATCGCCCGTCTGCGCCGAAAATACGGCGAGACCGTGCCCGAGATCATCGCCTACGGCCGGGAGGCGGAAGCGAGGCTGGCGGAGCTAGAGAGCTGCGAGGAGCGCATCGAGGATCTCGCGGCCCGCGCGACGGAACTCCTTGCCGGGCTCGCCGCCGATGCCACCCGGCTCTCTCTTGCCCGTCGCCAGGCTGCCGCCGCCCTCGTCCAGGCACTCGGCGTCGAGCTCGAACGCCTGGGCATGGGCGGCGCCGGGCTTGCCGTCGGCTTCTCCTGCGACGACGACGCGGAAGGCCCCGCCGTTCCGCTCCCCGACTACGAGCTTGTCGCTGCCGGCGAGGCCCCGGGCGGGCCGGCCGAGCCGTTTGCCCGGGCCATCTCCGAGACGGGCGTCGACCGCGCCGAGTTCCTCGCCTCCTTCAACGCTGGCGAGGCGCGGCGTCCCCTGGCGGCCGTGGCGAGCGGCGGCGAAACCTCCCGCTTCCTGCTCGCGCTCACGACCGTCCTTGGCGCCAGTGCCGAACCCCGCACGGTGGTGCTCGATGAGGTCGACGAAGGGGTTGGTGGCCGCGCCGGCGCCCTTGTCGGCGAAGCGCTTTCACGCCTTGCCGAGCGCCACCAGGTCCTCTGCGTGACCCACCTCCCCCAGGTCGCCGCCTTCGCCTCCCGCCACTTCGTCGTCAGGAAGCAGAGCGATGGGGCGCGCACCTGGTCGGAGATAAGCGAGGTCACCGGCGACGACCGCGTGCGTGAACTCGCCTCGATGCTGGGTGGGCCCGGTGAGGCAAACCAGGTGGTCGCGCGCGAGCTGCTGGCCGCGGCCGGCGAACGGGATGCCGCTCGCCTTACCGCCCCGGGTTAGCGCAGGCTTCCGCCTCAGCGGCGGTAGAGCCGCGAGAACGCCTGGAAGGTGAGCACCTCATCCGCTTCCCCAACGACGGCCCCGGCGGCGCCCGCCCGGTTGGTGAACTTCACGCCGCAGGGAAAAGCCTCGCCGCCGGCCCGCACCACCACCTCAAACCCCGCCGCCAGCGGCTCCGCCTGCACATCCAGGGCGCCATCGATGACGACCATTCGCTCGCAGAGAGCCCCCGCCGGTTCTGTGATCACCAGTTCGGCCTGGAAGCCCGCCGGCGCCCGCAGGGTGAGGCCGACGCTCACAACGCCCTTCAGGTGCTCCCAGGGGACCACCACCTTGATCGGGAACATGGCATCGGCGCCATCGCCGCGCAACACGGCGATGGCGCTCACCGCCGTCGTGTGCGGTACCGCTGCTGCCCCCGGCCTCGCCGCTGTGATTGTGACCATGGCAAACGCCTCCACATGAGCTTGCCTTTCCGGCAGCCCGGCCGTCGTATCCGTGGTGGAGGTAGACCCGTGGCTTTGCGTCGCCGGCTTTCACCGGCTTTGCCGTTTTCGGAGGCGTCGCGCCCTTGACCGGCGCGTGCACCCATAGTGTAACCTTCCCGCCCCCCCGGTGACCGTAAGAGCCGCGTTAGAACTGGGGATTCCCGGTGGTGGGCGCGTGCAGGCGCCTCAGGCGTAACGCTCTTCGCGCCACGGGTCGCCGTACATATGGTAGCCGTACATCTCCCAGAACCCCGGCCGGTCCCCGTCGAGGAACTGCAGCCCGCCCACCCACTTCGCGCTCTTCCAGAAATAGAGGTGCGGGATCACCAGCCGCAGCGGCCAGCCATGCTCGGGCGCAAGCGGCTTGCCGTCGTGCGTGTGAGCGAACATCACCCCCTCCTGGAGCAGATCCTCCAGGGGGATGTTCGTGGTGTAGCCGCCGTAGCTGTGGGCCATCACGTACTTCGCTTCGGGCTTCACCTTCAGCGTGTCGTAGAGCGCGCGAAACGGGATCCCTTCCCAGGTGTTGTCGTACTTGCTCCAGGTGGTGACGCAGTGGATGTCGTTCACTTCGCGCGCCTGTCCAAGGGCGTTGAACTCGTCCCAGTTGAAGGCCCGCTCCTCGTCGACCAGTCCCCAGATGTGGAAGCGCCACTTCTCAAGGTCCACGCGGGGAATGCTGCCGTAGTGCAGCACCGGCCAGCCCGCCGTCAGGTGCTGGCCTGGCGGCAGCCTGAGCCTGCCGTCGGCGCGGATTTCCCGGGTGGGTGAAAGCATCGGGCTCTCCTCGGAGCGTCGTCGCGGTGCCTCCAGCGTACCGGCAGCCGCGGCCCGGCATCAAGACAGGCCCGGTCCCCCGGGCGGCCGGTCCCCCCCGGTTGGTTCGCCTCTCGACAATTGACACAGTGGCCCCCGGGCGGTAAAAACCGCACATCCGATGCCCCGGCATCGATCCATCCTATGGCCCGCCCGCGACGTATTAGTGGAGAGAAGGGCCAACGCCACTACGACACATGGGGGAACTAGAAAATGCCTGACAACTACTGGGACCGCTACTGGGCAACCAGGGCCAGCCGCCGCCGGGTTCTGGGCGCGGCGGGCGCACTTGGCGCCGGCGCTGCCGGCCTCGCGCTCGTCGGCTGCGGCGACGATGACGATGACGGCGGGATGCTGAGCCCGGCAAGACCACCGCACCGGGCGAAACGCCGAAGGCCACAGAGGCCCCAAAGGAACAGCCGAAGATCGGTGGCACCATCCGCTACCCAATGTACGGGCTGTCATCCGGAGATCCGCCAACCCTCTTCCCCTACGAGAACCTGACCTACCTGGCGCAGAACCCCGCCTCCCTTGTCTACAGCCGGCTCATGCGCTCCAAGAACGGCCCTGACATCGACCCAAACGACTTCACGGCTCTTGAAGGCGACCTCGCACAGAAAGTAGAGCAGCCAGACCCGCTCTCGTACGTCTTCACGCTCAAGCCCAACATCACCTTCCATCAGAAGGCGCCGATGAACGGGCGCAAGGTCACTGCCCAGGATATCGTCCTTGGCTACGGAGCCTTCAATGAGAAATCGCAGAATGCCAGTGGCTGGAAGGCCATCGTCGACAAGTTCGAGGCGACGGACGAGAAGACCATCAAGATCACGGTCAAGTCGCCCTTTGCCCCGTTCCTGACGACACATGCGTCGAGCACCGAAGCGTTCTGGTACATCCCCGTCGAATCGATCGACGGAGGCCAGGCCAAGACGAGCCCTGTCGGGACCGGCCCCTATGTCTTCGACAGTTACGAAACCGGCGTGGCAATGCGCTACAAGCGTTTTGCCGAGTACTTCGACAAGGATTTCGCCCACTACGACGCCGTCGAGCTGGCCATGCTCAAGGACCCGCAGCGCATCGTCGCTGCGCTCCAGTCGGGCGACTTCGACCTTTCGGGCCTGTCAGGGAATTTCTACGTCGATGCCCACGGTAAGGTTGACCCCAAGGGCAAGGAGGTATTTGAACTCCCAGGGGCGATGGGCGGATTCTGGTTCAACTTCGACAACAAGCCGTGGCAGGACATTCGCGTGCGGCAGGCTCTCTCCATGGCGATGGACCGGCCCGGGATGTTGAAGGTCCTGGACCAGACGGGAAAGGGCGACGCCCACTCGCACTTTGCCGCCTCGCTGGCCCCGTACTGGATGTCCCCCATCAATGGCAAGGAGTGGGGCGACAGCGCGAAGTACTGGAAGAACGACCCGGCGGAGGCCAAGAAGCTCCTCCAGGCCGCGACAGGTTCCGACACGCTCAAGATCAAGATCATCGCCAACATCGACCGCTACGGCGAAACCATGAAGCAGATTGCCGAGCTCACTCAGTCGCTCATCAAGAAGTCGGGCTTCGAGGCCGAGCTCGAGTACATGGAGTACGGCGCCTATATCCAGTCCATCTACCTCGGCAAGATCCCGGCCGGCGCCGTTGCGCTTGGGCCGCTCATTGGCTCGCCCCGCGACCCCGACGACCAGTTCATGCGGAACTATCACAGCAAGGCTGCTCGCCATAACTGGGGCGGGACGCCCATTGCCGAACAGGCGGAGCTCGACGCGATGTTCGACAAGCAGCGCACCATCATGGACCTGAAGGAGCGCATCGCCTACATCAAGGACATTCAACGCCGCATGGCGGTGGTGATGAACGTGGTGCCCTACACCGCAACCTCTGGCTACTCTTACGTTCAGCCATGGGTGAAGGGCTACTACCACAAGAGCGGCTATGCCTACCACATCGAGGCCGTCGTCCGCTCCTGGTTCACCGATGACCGGATAAAGAAGGGCTAGCGCCCCCCAGAACAGCCGCCTCTCCTGGCCCGCGGCCACCCGGCCGCGGGCCAGGTTGACGAAAGGGAAACGGATGCTCCAGTACATCATCCGCCGGCTGCTCCTGATGATCCCCACCCTCATCGGTGTCTCGCTCCTTGTCATCTTCTTCATCAGGCTGCTGCCGGGCGACGCGGTTGAAATCCTCATCTCCCAGTCTGAGATCCAGGGCATGGACCAGTCGTTCAAGAAGCTGGTTGACGACAGGCTTGTGAAGGCTGGCTACCCCGAACCCGGTACCGCCCCCCGGGAAGAGCGCGTCAAGATCCAGAACGAGCTCATCGACGCCCAGTTGAAGCGCGACGGGCTTGACCCCGCCACGGCCACGGCCGCCCAGCGCCAGACCGCGCAGAACGACATTGCCCGCAAGGCCTACGGCGACCGCATTCGCCGCGACGTCGGCCTGGACAAGAACTACTTCGAACAATGGTGGGATTGGACAAGCCATGCCGTCCGCGGTGATTTCGGCACAACGCTCCTGGGGGGACGGAGCATCAATGATGAGCTACGCCGCCGCCTTCCCGTGAGCGCCGAGCTGGGCCTTGTCGGCATGCTCTTCGGCGTCCTCATCGCCCTTCCCACGGGCATCGTCTCCGCCGTGAAGCAGGACACATGGGCCGACTACGTATGGCGGAGCACGGCCATCGCCATGCTCGCGCTGCCGTCCTTCTTCGCCGCCACGCTCGTCATCGCCCTTGCGGGGCGCTGGTTTGATTACTCCTTCCCCGTCTTCTATGAGCAGCTCTGGGATGATCCGGTGACGAACCTGGAGCTCGTCCTGGTTCCGGGATTCATCCTTGGTATCGGGCTCTCCGGCACCCTCATGCGCCTCACGCGCGCCCAGATGCTCGAGGTGCTCCGCCAGGACTACATCCGTACGGCACGGGCCAAGGGGTTGGGCGGCTGGCCGGTAGTCATGCGTCACGCCGTCCGCAATGCCCTCATCCCCGTTGTGACCATCATCGGACTGCAGGTGCCCGTCCTCATTGGCGGGTCGCTCGTCCTTGAGCAGATCTTCGCCATCCCCGGCATCGCACAGTACCTGTTCCTTTCCATCTGGCAGCGCGAATACCCGGCGATTATTGCCATCAACATGATCGTCGCTCTTGTGATCATGGTGTCGAACCTCGTGGTCGATGTCGCCTACGCCTATCTCGACCCGCGGGTCAGGCTGGCGTGAGAGGCTGAACATGGCATCGCTCGAGACCACCCTTGGCACCGACTACTTCCACGCTCCCGTGCCGTCCACGCCGGTGCGCCTGCTCCGTGGGGCCTGGCGCTTCACGCGCAGGAAGCCGCTGGGCGCCTTCGGGGCATTCGTTCTCATTCTGATCGTCGTCGTGGGAGCTTTCTCCCCCTGGATCGCGACCCACAGCCCCACTGATGCGGACCTCTCGGCCGTGCTCGAAGGCCCCAGCACAAACCACTGGTTCGGCACCGACTTCAACGGCCGCGACCTGTTTTCCCGGATTGTCTACGGCGCCCAGATCACGGCGCTCGTTGGCCTGGGGACGGTGGTCCTTGTGGCCTTCATTTCGCTGGTGGTGGGGGTAACCAGCGGGTACTTCGGCGGGAAATTTGACGTTGCCGTCCAGCGCTTCGTCGACATCTGGTTGAGCTTCCCGGCGATCTTCCTGATTCTCACCCTGGTTGCTGTCTTGCAGAGCGGCGCCAGCAGCGGGTTCTTTGGGCTTGGCCGCGGGCCAGAAATCGGTCCGAATCCCAACAGTGGCGACTGGTTCTGGTACACCTTCCCCCGCACGACCATCGTCGTTCTCGCCCTCGGAGTTGTCCTTGCCGGGGGCGCCTCACGCGTGGTGCGTAGCGCGGTGCTTGCTACAAAGGCAAACCCGTATATCGAGGCGGCGGTCGTCCTTGGCGCAGCGCACCCCCGGATAATCCTCCGGCACATCCTGCCCAACATCATGCCGACGATAATCGTGCTCGCCACCCTCCAGCTCGGCACCGCCATCCTCGCCGAAGCGACGATCAGCTTCCTCGGCATCGGCGTCACCAACTTCCCCACCTGGGGGCAGATGCTCTCCGGGCGCACCCGTGACCTTGCCGAGTCGAACCTTCACCTGGCGCTGGTCCCCGGCCTGGCGATCTTCTTTGCCGTTTTCGGCTTCAACATGCTCGGCGACGCCCTCCGCGACGTCCTCGACCCGCGCATGCGCGGCACAAGGTAAACCAGCCTTGCTTGACAGGGGGGCTGGCCGCCATACGATCGCCCAACCTGCCGGCTGCAAAGCACATCGCACGGCAACGCAAAGGAGCAACAATGGCTGACCTTCAGAGCTCGGCGGAACAGTTCGCCAAGGACCTCATCGCCCAGAACATCGCGGGCCTCATGGTTGCCTTCACACCCGAAGGCATGGGCAAGGCCATGGCCATGCAGGCGCAATCCGCCGGGCAGCCCCAGCCCACCGCCACCGGCTTCGAAGTCAAGGTCGTCGGGCAAGAGGGCAACGACCACCTCGTTGACCTCGTCATGAAGACCGCCGATGGCGAACGCACCATCGGCACCCGCTGGCGCGACGTGGCGGGGTCCTGGAAGGTGAACGACATCGCCGTCAAATAGGCGGCGCCCCCGGCCAGGCTTCACGGGCGAGAGGCACGGTTCCCACAACCGGCCTCTCGCCCCTTCGTATGATCCGCAGGTACCATCGCAACAATGGCTTCCATCACCGGCGCAAAGCCTCTCCCCTTCCATCGCCGCCTGAGCCGCTTCGTCCAGGTTGGCTGGACGTTCCTGCGTGTGTACATCGGCTACAAGCGCATCCAGCGCAAGAAGGGGCTCACCGCCGAGGAGCGCGACCGCCGCTACTCGGAGCAGCACCTGCGCAACGCCCGGCGAATTTATGCCCTCGCCACGCGGATGCAGGGCCTGCTCATCAAGATGTGCCAGTTCATCAGCAGCCGCGCCGATGTCGCCCCGCCCGAATACGTGGCCATCCTCAGCGCCCTGCAGGACCAGGTGCCCTCGCGCCCCTACGCCGCCATCCGGGCCGAGATCCGGAGCCAGCTCGGCGAAGACCCCGCCGTCGTCTTCGAGGAGTTCTCGACAACCCCGATCGCATCCGCCTCCCTGGCCCAGGTGCACCGCGCCCGCACCCACGATGGCCGCGATGTGGCCGTCAAGGTGCAGTATCCCGGCATCGAGCGCGTTGTCGAAACGGACCTGCGGAACGTCGGCATCCTCGTCTGGATCCTCGCGAAGATAGAGCGCAACTTCGACTTCCGGGTCCTGTTCAACGAGATGAAGCGCTACGTCCCGCGCGAACTCGACTTCGAGCTCGAGGGGCGAAGCGCGGAGCGGGTAGCCGCCGACCTCGCCGCCCGCCCCGACGTCCGTGTCCCGAAAGTGGTCTGGGAGCACACCGCGCGCCGCGTGCTCACGCTCGAGTTCATCGATGGCATCAAGATCTCGGACGTTGACCGGCTGCGCGCCGCTGGCATCGACACCAATCGCGTCGCCCAGATCATGACCGAAGCCTACTGCGAGCAGATCCTCGTGAACGGCTACTTCCACGCCGACCCCCACCCGGGCAATCTGCTCGTGCTTCCCGGGCCCGTGGTGGTGTTCATCGACTTCGGTCTCTCCAAAGACCTCACCGATGATTTCCGCATCGCCTATGCCCGGCTCACCACCAGCCTCCTCACCCAGGACGAAGAAGAGATGGTGGAAGCGTTTCGCGCCCTCGGCTTCCGTACCCGGACGGACGACCCTGAAACGCTGGTGGCGCTCGGGCGCTCCTTTCTCGAATCCGGGGGTCCCGACAACAAGCCCTATGCCGATGCCGATGTCATGCCCGAGGTGAATGAACGGCTCGCTCGCGTGCTGAAGAGCAACCCCGTCACGCAGGTACCGCCCGACATCCTCCTCATCTTCCGCGTGATCGGGCTGATGAGCGGGCTGCAGAAGCGCCTCGATAGCACGGTGAACATCTTCGAGACGATCGGGCCCTATGCGCAGGAGCAGGTCGCCGCCCATTCGCGCCTCGCCTCGGGCAGCGCAACCGCGTAGAGGTCGGCGCTCAGCGCCAGGCCGGGGGAAAGCCGGCCCGCGCGTGCCTCAGATGGGCCAGCCAAGCAGATAGGCCAGGCCAACGGCCTCGCCGGCCACCAGCAGGACGAGCGCCCCGACGATCGTGTTCGCCATCAGGCGCCGGCGCCTCTCGGCCATCTCCTCCACCTGCTGCAGGCGGTCCAGTTCCGTTTTGAAGAAGACGCTGTCGTATTCGATGCGCAGGTTGGGCTTCGAAAGCACCGCGTAAGCCTCGTTCACCCGCCTCAAAGCGTCGGCCGAGGTCTCATCGATCTCGGTGCGTTCGGCCAACTCCGCCGATAGCCGCGCGTAGGCGTTGTCGATGCCGGTCAGGTCGGCAGTCGGCGGCAGGTTCAGGATCGCGTAGTAGTCGACCATCTTCGCTTCGGCCACGGTGATACCCCTACAAGTAAGAACGGCATCTGCCGCCGAAACTAGAGGGTCAGGTCGCCCCACCGGGTCAACCGCTCGATATCCCCCGCAGGTAGTACCCAACCTGCCGCAACGTTGCCTCGCGGTCCACCGGCTGGTGCCCAAACACGTGCGCCAGGATGAACATATTGAGTATGCCCGTGATCGCCGTCGCGCAGGCATCCACCTCTTCAGCCCGGAAGGCGCCGCTTTCCATGCCGCGGGCCAGGATCTCGTCGAGAGGCTGACGAACAATCGCGCCAAGGCCGTGGCTGAACGTCTGCATGGGCGCCCCACCCAGTCCAAATACCTCGCGCAGCACCAGCGCGATAATCTCCTCGTTGGCGAAGAAGTGGTCGAGGTACCGCTCGCAGAACGCCATCACATCGCCCGCCTGAGTGCCGGCGGGCCCGGGCTCGCCGCAAACGGCGGCCGCCATCTCCTCGATGATCTCGTTGACGATGCTGGAGTACAGCCCCTCTTTCGAGCCGAAGTAGTAGTAGACCATCGGCTTCGTGGTGCGGGCGTCTTCGCAAATCTCGCGCAGCGAGGTGGAGGCGTAACCCTTGCGCGAGAATTGCCGCAGGGCGCTCGCGTAGATCCGGTCGCGGACCTCGGCGTCACCCGTCTCGCTGTTCCTGGCGCTTGAAGCGCTCAATTCGGACCCCCGGAGTTGCGCGGCCTCGGTTGGCCTCGCGGCCGGCATTGTCTGCGAGTATAGGTCGCAAGTCCTTAACGTTCGCGCGATTGCCGCGGGAGCGTGGATGGGGTAACTTTGTATTCGCCCTTTAAGCAGGTCCAGCGAGGCCCGCAAGGGAGGAGGAGCCGGAATGCCCGGCTTTCGTGACCTTGTCACTGCGTGCGCCTGCCTGCCTGCTGTGGGGAGGCGTTTTTCATGAGCGGCGAAGCTGAAGCGCTCCTCGGACCCCAGGAGATCGCCCGCGTCGTGCGCCGCCTGGCGCACGAAATCGTCGAGAACAACCGCGGCGCCGCCAACCTCGTCCTCGTCGGCCTCCTCACCCGCGGATACCCCCTGGCCAGGCGCATTGCCCGCGCCATCGACGAGTTCGAAGCCGTCGCCGTGCCGGTCGGCCGCCTCGATGTGGCCCTCTACCGCGACGATGTCGGCCGCCGCCCCGCGCCCGTGCGCCCCAGCGATATCCCCGTCTCCATCGATGGCGCAACCGTGGTCCTGGTAGATGAGGTGCTCTTCACCGGGCGCACAGTCCGCGCCGCCCTCGACGCGCTCATGGACTTCGGCCGGCCTGCCCGTGTGCGGCTGGCGGTACTCGTCGACCGCGGACACCGCGAGCTCCCCATCCGCCCCGACTTCGTGGGCAAGAACATCCCTACCGCGCTCTACCAGTCCGTGAAGGTGCGCCTCGCGGAGACCGATGGCGAAGACGGCGTGTACGTCATGGGAGAGGAGGCGGCCCATGCTTGAGATCAAAGAACAGCCCACGACTACAGCAGGCCCCGAGCCGGCCGCCCCCATCGGCTGGAGGTCGAAAGACCTCCTCGACACAGACACTCTCAGCCTGGCGGAAATCGAAGCGATCATGGAGACCGCAGAGGCCATGCGCGAGGTTCGCGCCCGTCCCGTGGGCAAGGTTGCAACCCTGCGTGGCGTGACCGTCGCCACGCTCTTCTATGAGCAGAGCACCCGCACGAGGGCGAGCTTCGAAGTGGCCGCAAAGGCGCTTGGCGCCGACGTCGTCAATCTCACGGCCAGCGGGAGCTCAGTCGAAAAGGGCGAATCCCTCGTCGACACGGTCCGGACCCTCGAAGCGATCGGTACGAGCGTAATCGTCATGCGCCACAGGAGCTCGGGCGCACCGTACCTCGCTGCCGCCAACAGCAGCGCCAGCATCATCAACGGCGGCGATGGCACGCACGCCCATCCCACCCAGGCACTGCTCGACCTCTTCACGATGCGCCGGCACTGCGGCAGCCTCCAGGGGAAGAAGGTCGTCATTGTGGGCGACGTCCTTCATAGCCGCGTGGCTCGCTCCAACGTCTGGACCCTCCTCGCCAGTGGCGCCCGGGTGGTGCTTTGTGGACCACCAACGCTCCTTCCCCGGGCCCTCTCGATGTCCGGGGAGCCCGGCGAATGCGAGGTGACGACCGGTTTCGACGAGGCGATCGGCGGCGCCGACGTCGTGATGGCGCTTCGTATCCAGAAGGAGCGCCAGGAGAGCGGCCTGATACCGTCTCTGCGCGAATACATCCGTGGCTACCAGCTCAACGCGGCCCGGCTCCAGCGCGCGAACCCGGGCGCACTCGTCATGCACCCCGGCCCCATGAACGAGGGCATTGAGATCGCGCCCGAAGTCGCTCACGGGCTTGCCTCCGTGATCGAGGAACAGGTGACCAACGGCGTTGCCGTGCGCATGGCCGTGCTATACCTCATCGCCACGGGGAGGACAGCATGAGCGAGGCCCTCCTTGTCCGTGGCGGGCGCGTCATTGACCCATCGTCAGGCATGGATGACCAGCTCGATGTGCTCCTTCGGAACGGAGCCGTTGAAGCCATCGCTCCTTCAATCGAGCCCGCCGGCGCGCGCCTGATCGATGCGCGCGGCTGCATTGTCACGCCCGGCTTTGTGGACCTCCATACCCACCTGCGCGAGCCCGGGTTCGAACACAAAGGCACCATTGCCAGCGAGACGCGCGCCGCTCTTCGGGGCGGTTTCACAACTGTCTGTGCAATGCCCAATACCGAGCCTCCTCCCGATTCGGCCACCACCGTCGAGGCGCTGATGGAGCGCATCGCCCAGGACGCTGCCGTGCGCGTGCTTCCGATCGGCTGCGTCACCCGGGGCCGGTCGGGCCGTGCCCTCGCCGAGCTCGGCGAGCTCGCTGCGGCAGGGTGCATCGCCCTTAGCGACGACGGCAACCCGGTTGCTGATGGCAGGCTGATGCGGAATGCCCTGCACCATGCTGCGGCACTCGACCTCCCGCTTTCCGAACACTGCGACGACCCGGCGCTCAGCGCAGGCGGAGCGATGAACGAAGGCCGCGTAAGCGAGCGGCTCGGGCTTCCTGGCCAGCCTGTTGCGGCCGAGGTTGCCGCCATCGCCCGCAACATCGCCCTCTGCGAGGAGACGGGCGCTCGGCTGCATATCGCCCACATCACCACAGCCCGCGGCCTCTCGCTCGTGGCAGACGCGAAGGCCCGCGGTATGCGCGTGACCTGCGAGGTAACCCCGAGCCACCTCTTCCTCACCGAAGATGCGATCTTTGGAAGCGGACCCGCGTCTTTCTACGATACGAACGCGAAGGTCAATCCGCCTCTCCGAACCGCTGCCGACCGGGCTGCGCTCCTGCAGGGGCTGAATGAAGGCACGATCGACGCTATCGCCACCGACCACGCACCCCATGCCGTTCAGGACAAGCTATGCGAGTTCGACCAGGCTGCCTTTGGGATCAGCTGCATTGAAACGGCCCTCAGCACCGTCGTTAACCTCGCCCTGCGCGGAGAGCTCGACCTGGTTCGCGCCATTGCCGCCCTCACCATCGGCCCCGTGCGTGCGTTCAGCATCGACCGCCGAATCCCGGGCGCTGGCACCCTTGCTGTTGGCCGCGCCGCTGATGTCACGGTGTTTGACCCGGCGGCCAGGTGGCAGGTCGCACCGGACACCCTCGTCTCGAAAGGGAAGAACACCCCCCTCCTCGGTCGCGAGCTCCCCGGCCGGGTGCGCGCCGTGATCGTGCGTGGAGAGCTGGCCTACTCGGAGGAAACTGTCCATGCCTGACGCGCGCCTCGTGCTTGCGGATGGAAGCGTCTTCGAAGGCCGGTCATGCGGCATCGAGGGCCGCGCCGATGGGGAAGTCGTCTTCAACACATCGATGACCGGCTACCAGGAGATGCTCACCGACCCCTCCTATGCCGGGCAGCTCCTCACCCTCACCTACCCAATGATCGGGAACTACGGCATGGACCCGGCGGCCGAAGAGAGCAGCCGTACTCAGCCAGCCGGCCTCATCATCCGCGAAGCGGCGGCCTTCCCCAGTCATCTGCGCTCCCAGGGCTCCCTCCAGTCATACCTGGAAGCCAGGCGAGTGGTGGGAATCGAAGGGGTCGATACCCGGGCTGTGACGCGCCGCATTCGCCGCCATGGCGTGATGCTCGGGACGATAACCACCGGCGAGACGGCCGCCGAAGCGCTGGCCCGCGTGCGTGCCCTGCCCGGCTACGACGATGCGAACTGGGTCTCCACCGTCACCACCGGCGAACCATACGACTGGGACCATGCGAGTGCGGGAGCGCTGTACAGGGTTGCCCTCCTTGATGGCGGCGTGAAGCGCAACATCATGCGCTCACTTGCTGCCCGGGGCTGCGCCATCCGCGTATTCCCGGCCGATGCCGCCGCCCGGGACTTGCTCTCGTTCGACCCGGACGGCATCGTCCTTTCGCCTGGTCCCGGAGACCCGCGTCTCCTGGCAGGCATGATCGGCGAGGCGCGTCACCTCATCGGCAAGGTTCCATTGCTGGGTATCTGCCTTGGCCACCAGGTGGCCGCCCGGGCCCTTGGCGCGGGCACGTTCAAGCTTCCTTTCGGCCACCGCGGCGGCAATCACCCCGTCAGGGACACGGTCTCGGGGCATATCACCATCACCGCTCAGAATCACGGCTACGCTGTCGACCCCTCCGGCCTCGACCCGGCCGCCTATGTGAGCCACATCAACCTGAACGACCAGACCGTCGAAGGCATAGCCATGCGCAGCGAACCGCTGCTCACAATCCAGTACCATTCCGAAGCCTGCCCCGGTCCCCTCGACAACACGGTCATCTTCGACCGCTTTGTGGGCCTGCTGGCTGAAGTCCGTGGAGGAGTGCGATGACCCGAGCTACCGAGATCCGCCGCGCTGGCGAAGAAGACTCCGAAGAGATCGCTGCCGTGATTCGCAGCCTTGGGAGCGAGCCGGTAGGCCTTCCCGGCGCCATGCCCCCGGAGCGGGTCCGCGAATGGATCCGCCGCCTCGGAGACCAGGGCGCCCTCTATGTCGCCTTTGATGGCAGCATCGCTGTTGCCTTCGGGGGCCTCGACTTCAGCACAACCGAACCCGAAACCGGCCTCCTCGGGGTCTGGGTGGCGCCCGACCACCGCCGCCGTGGCCTGGCCACGGCCCTCGCTGAGGAGCTCATCGAGTTCGCGCGCGTGCGCGGCTACCGCCGCATCCGTGGGCGCCTGCCCGAAGGCAACGAACCCGCCCTCAGCTTCCTCTCCTCCATCGGCGCCATGGTGCCCCTGCGCAACCCCGACATGTCCTTTGAACTACCCCTGTAACGTGGCAATCGATGGTGCAGTTCTTACCTTCATGAACAGGCAAGCCCGCCCTCGCCGCCACAACGCGCCCGTCAATCCGCAAAGGCAACCCACCGGGGTTCCCGACTTCATGTTCGCCTTCGCCGCCCTTGGCTGGGCGATGGCTGCTGTCTTCGTGGTCTCGTCATTCGCCGACAGCAATGTGACCTCCACCGAGGCGGGCCCCGGCCTTGCCAGGCTGTTCGCCGGCGCCCTTGCCCTTGCCAGCCTCTTCACGTTCCTGCTGGGGTTCGGCCTGCTCCACGGTGACCGCCGCAGCGGAGGCCATTTCCTCGCTCCCATGGCAATCGGCGCTGTCGTTGGCGGGCTTGAAGCAACCCTCTTCCTGGCGACAGCAGGGCGGCTGTTGCTCCTCCCTCCCATTCTTCTCGTCCTTGTCTGGCGACCCGTGAGGCGGCGTGCCTGCCGCCTGCTGCGCCCGGCCAGCGGGCTGTCGAGGTAGGTGAATGAAAGGCAACAGGTGCACTGCCCCGCGCCATTGGCGACAGGGGGAAGGCTACGGGCGAACACAGGCCGGGCGGAACCCGCAATGAAGCCCGCCAGCGTGCTCATCGTAGGCTCCGGGCCCATCGTTATCGGCCAGGCGGCCGAGTTCGACTATGCCGGCACCCAGGCCTGCAAAGCCATGCGCGAAGAGGGTGTGCGCAGCATCCTCGTGAACTCAAACCCGGCGACCATCATGACCGACCTCGATGTTGCGGACCGCGTCTACATCGAGCCTCTGACGGTGCCCGTGCTTGAGCGCATCATTGCCCGCGAGCGCCCCGAAGGGCTCCTGCCGACGCTTGGCGGGCAGACCGGGCTCAACCTGGCCGTTGACCTGGCTAATGCCGGCATCCTCGAGAAGTACGGCGTCCGCCTCCTCGGCACGCCCCTGGAGACCATTCGCCGGGCCGAGGACCGTGAGCTCTTCCGCGACATGCTCGCCACGCTTGGTGAACCCGTCCTCGACAGCGAAATCTGCCACACCGTCGCTGAGTGCGAAGATGCTGCGCGCCAGATTGGCCTGCCCGTCGTGGTCCGGCCTGCATACACCCTTGGCGGCACCGGCGGCGGCATGGCTTTCACATGGGAACAGCTTCGCGCCGTGGCCACCAGCGGCCTCGCTGCCAGCCCGATCACCCAGGTCCTCATAGAAAAGAACCTCCTCGGCTGGAAGGAGGTTGAGTACGAGGTGATGCGCGACGGTGCTGGCAACTGCATCACCATCTGCAACATGGAAAACTTCGACCCGATGGGCGTCCACACGGGCGACTCCATCGTCGTGGCGCCGTCGCAAACCCTCAGCGACAAGGACTACCAGATGCTGCGCTCGGCCAGCCTGCGCATCATCAGCGAGCTCGGAATCGAAGGCGGGTGCAACGTCCAGTTCGCCCTCGCCCCGCGCAAGGACGTGCGTGACTGGATTGGAGACATCGGCGCACCCCTCCCTTACTACGTCATCGAGGTCAATCCGCGTGTCTCGCGATCGTCGGCGCTGGCGTCCAAGGCAACCGGCTACCCCATCGCCCGCGTGGCCGCGAAGATCGCCTGCGGCAAGACCCTCGACCAGATACCCAACGCCGTGACGCAGCGCACCACCGCTGCCTTCGAGCCCGCTCTCGACTACTGCGTCGTCAAGATCCCGCGCTGGCCCTTCGACAAGTTCCACCTTGGTGACCGCACCCTGGGCACCCAGATGAAGGCAACCGGCGAGGTCATGGCCATCGAGCGCACCTTCGAAGCCGCCCTCAACAAGGCCGTCAGGTCGCTCGAAGTCGGCGGGCGAAGCCTGTTGTGGGAGCGCCCCGAATGGCGATCCGCTACCGAGCTGCCGAAACAGGCGACCGACGAACGCCTCTGGGCCCTGATGGCCGCTCTCCGGCGCGGCCAGGATGCGATGGGGCTTTCGCGGGCCACCGGCGTCGACCCGTGGTTCCTGCAGCGGCTCCTCTCCATCATCGCCATGGAGAAGCGGCTTCTCAACGAGCCCCTGCACCCGGAGCTGCTCCGCGCCGCCAAGCGCTGCGGCTTCAGCGACGAGATGATCGCCCAGCTCGCCGACCGCCTCCCGGAGCAGATCCGCGCCCTGCGGCACGAATGGGACATTCGCCCCGTCTACAAGATGGTCGATACCTGTGCCGCGGAGTTCGATGCCGCCACGCCCTACTTCTACAGTACTTACGAGACCGAGAACGAGGCCGCTGCCGTCGATGGCGCCGGCGCCGTCGTCATCGGCAGCGGCCCCATTCGCATCGGCCAGGGCATTGAGTTCGACTATGCCAGCGTTCACGCCGCCTGGGCTCTACAACGTGCAGGGCTCCGCTCAATCATGGCCAATTCCAATCCAGAAACCGTCTCCACGGACTTCGATACCAGCGACCGGCTCTACTTTGAGCCCCTCGATGAAGAAGCGGTGCGCGACATAATTGAAAACGAGCAGGGCAACGAGGCAGAGCCCCCCGCCAGCATCGTGCAGTTCGGTGGCCAGACGGCAATCAATCTCGCTGAGCCCCTGCGCCGGAGCGCGCTCCCCATCATCGGCTCCAGTGCCGAGACCATCGACACGGCCGAGGACCGCCGCCTCTTCGAACGCTTCCTCCAGGACCTTGGCATACCGCAGCCCCCAGGTGCAGCCGTGACATCCCTCGAAGAAGGCATGAAGACCGCGCAGAACATCGGCTACCCCGTGCTGGTGAGGCCTTCGTACGTGCTCGGCGGGCGTGCAATGGAGATCGTTCAGAATGCCAGCGAGATGGTTCGCTTTCTTGCGCAGGCCGCCGAGGCTGCCCAGGGCAAGCCCATCCTTATCGACAAGTTCCTCGAAGGTAGCGAGGTCGAGGTCGACGCCATCTGTGACGGGGAGACCGTCCTCATCCCGGGCATCATGGAGCAACTTGAACGCGCCGGCGTCCACTCCGGCGATTCCATGGCGGTTTATCCGCCCGTCCATCTCGATGCCGCGGAAAAGGAGACCATCCGCGACTACACGGAGCGGATTGTGCTGGGAATGGGCGCGATCGGGTTGACGAACATCCAGTACGTGGTCCTTCCGCGCCTTCCCGGCGAGGGCCCGCGCATCTATGTGCTCGAAGTCAACCCGCGCGCCAGCCGTACGGTGCCGTTCATCTCCAAGGTCACCGGCGTGCCCATGGTCCAGCTCGCCGTGAACGCCATGCTCGGCCGTCGCCTGGGCGACCAGGGTTACCCGGGCGGGCTCTGGCCAGAGCGCGACCTCGTCGCGATCAAGGCGCCGGTCTTCTCCATGTCGAAGCTGATTGGCGTCGACAGCCATCTTGGCCCCGAGATGAAGAGCACCGGCGAGGTGATGGGCATCGATCGCACGCTCAGCGGAGCCCTCGCCAAGGCGCTCCTCGCCTCGGACCTTGCCCTGACCCCAAGGGCCTCCGTCCTGCTGAGCATCAGCGATCGGACAAAGGCCGATGCCCTGCCCCTCATCCACAAGCTTGCCGATGCGGGCTACACGCTCTACGCGACCGAGGGCACGAGCAAGATGATCGAGGCTCTTGGCATCCCCGTGAAGACGGTGACAAAAATCTTGAGCGGCAGCCACCCGAACGTTGTTGATGTGGTCATGGACGGCACCGTGCAGTGCGTTATCAACACCACCGAAGGCCGCTTCACCGGCTCGCTCCGCGACGGCTTCCACATCCGCAGGGCTGCTGCTGAACGGCGCATCCCCTGCTTCACCTCCCTCGACACGGCCGCGGCCGCAATCGATGCGCTCGCGAACGCCTCCGAATACGACGTCGCGACGCTCGAGGAGTACGTGGCGGGATGAACATCACCGGCGCCGCCCTGGTCTCCAATGAGCCGGCCTACCAGGGGGCGCGCACTCTCTGGTTCCACGCGCCGGCCATCGCGAAGGCAGCCGCGCCAGGGCAGTTCGTGATGCTTCACTGCAGCGCCGATGGCATGGATCCCCTCTTCGCGCGCGCCTTCAGCGTTCACCGCGTCGATGGCGACCGCTTTGCCATCCTGTTCAACGTTGTGGGCAGGGGCACCGCCTGGCTGGCCGCAAGAGTTCGCGGCGAAACCGTCACTATGTATGGCCCCCTCGGCAAGCCGGTGAAGCTACCACGGCATCCGGGGAACCTCCTCCTCATCGGCGGCGGGGTCGGCGTCGCACCCCTTGTCGACCTTGCTGAAAGGGCCGTTGCGGCCGGGCACCAGGTGGTCGCCATGATGGGCGGCCGCACTTCGGCACACCTCCTCCCTTCCTCCGCATGGCCCCGCGAGGTCGAGTACGTCGTCGTCACCGAGGACGGCTCGGCCGGTCCGAAAGGCTTCGTCACGCAGCACCTCGGCAAGTATCAGGAGTGGGCGAGCAAGATCTACGCCTGCGGGCCGAATCCCATGTTTGCCAGCCTGGCGGACGTCCTCCGCGGGAATGGCAGGCGCCAGCAACCTGAGGTCCTGATGGAAGAGAACATGCCCTGTGGCTGGGGCATGTGCTACGGCTGTGCCATCTTCACCCGCAAGGGCGTGCGCCTCTGCTGCAAGGATGGCCCGGCCTTCCGCCTTTTCGATGTCTTCTAAGTGTGGGCGCGTTCGCCCGCGAGCGTATAATGCGAACATGAGCATCCGCGCAGAATCTCAGGTGGCGAAAGGGCGCGAGCGGCACGTGGGCAAAGTTCACACTCGGCTGACTATTACCAACCGCGCAGATGAGATCCGCGCGACCTCGGGCCTCATACGAGAAGTTGAGGTTCGCACCATCACCCTCGACGACGTGCTCGTCGATACCGGCGCCACCACGCTCTGCCTTCCCCAGGATCTGGTCGAGGCGCTTGGGCTCCAGCTTCTCGAACAGGTGAGCGTCGCCACCGCCACCGGCATCACCACCGCCCGCGTGTATGAGGACGCGAAGCTGTCCCTCTACGGCAGAACGGGCACCTTCGACTGCATCGCCCTCCCCGAAGGAACGCAGCCGCTGCTCGGCGTCATCCCCCTGGAGCGCCTGGGGCTGGAGCCCGGTCTACAGAACCAGCGCCTGCGCGTGCTGCCCGACCACGGCCGCCAGACCTACATCCTGGCCCCGTCCCCCATCATCTACTGAGCAGGCCCGGGGCCCGTCCGCTCTATCTCCGCCAGCAGCATGGTGAGTGCGGCCCCCGTGATCCCTTCCATCACCTGGGCGCGCGTCCCTTCGAACTGCCGCTCTTCCACGCGCGTGCCCGCGGGCCCGCACACCGCGATCACTACCGACCCGACTGGCTTCGGCGAACGGCGGCTCCCCTGTGGGCCGGCAATTCCGCTCTCCGCCACTGCGATATCCACGGCCGATTGTCGCCGTAACCCTTCTGCCATGGCGGCGACCGCTGGCCCGCTTACCGCGCCTGCTTCGCGGAGGAGCTCGCGGTCGACCCCAAGCGCCTCCACCTTCGCACTTCCTGAATAGGCCACCACGCCTCGCTCGAACCACCGCGAGGCGCCGGCGACGCTGAGCAGCCGCGCGCTGATCAATCCGCCGGCCGTCGTCTCAGCCACGGCGACGCGCATCCCGCGCGCCTCAAGCGCGCTCCCAACGGCGAGCGCCAGGCCGTCCTGCTCAAGCGGGAAGGGCATGACCGGAGTCTACCCGTCCCCGCCGGTGATAGCGATTGTGCAAAACTGCACGTAACCCCGGTTCTGGTTATTATGCGGCCAAACAGGGCCGATGCCCTCTATGTACGCCTAACCACCCGGAGACCAGATGCTGACGTTCATCCCCTTCCTGCTTGGCCCCCTCGCCTACGGCGTCATCGCCCTTCTCATCTTCTCGGGGTCCATCGTCGTCTTCTCAATCCCGGTCCTCGCCACGCGAGGGCGCGCTCAGCTCCTCTGGTTCCTTGCCATGGGTGGACTCATCACGGCCGAGGCAGCCGTGCTCATCACTCTCGGCATCCTCATTGACCAGGGCACCATCTGGAACTGACGGCCGCCACCGCTGCAACGCCCGGCCCGTTCGCTCCCCCGGCGACGAGCAGGGCCGGAGCCGCCGTCAGAGCAAACGTCGGATAGGCTTTCGGCCCGGGCGCGGGTCGTAGTTGCTCTTGAACATCTCCAGCTTGTCCCGCTCGATCAGGTACTTCCCCGCGAATAACGTCGCCGGGATCTTCTTCTGCTTGATCAGCCGGCGAAGGCTCTGCGGGTGAATGGCCAGCTCGCGCGCGGCCTCCACGAGGTCAAGGTAGTTGTCAAACGGCGTGATAGTGGCCATCCAGGGTCTCCCTCCCCCGTTCCGGCGGGGGCCTCTGGTAAGTCATCACCAGTCGCCAAACGCTCAACTGCGTAGGCAATAAAGGACTTTACCAAACTCCAATCTTTATTGTCTATCCCCTTTCTCATTTCAACTGCCCGGCGACACCCTTCGGCCCACGATCACCGTTCTCGAGCCGCTCAGCGTGGTGCACAGCAACGTCACTGGTTCGCCCTTGTGCCGGCCGACCAGGCGACGCAGCTCATCGGGTTCTATCGGGAACGCTCGCCTCCGTATCTCCGCCGGGGTCCATCCGCGCTGCCTGAGCCGCTCTTTGACCCGCTCCACGGAGAAGGGAATTACATCCAGCGTTTCGAAGGTGGCGCACAGCGGGTCGAGCACCGCTGCTGGCCCCGTGAGGTAGGCCACCTGCTCATCGAGGAGCCTGGCGCCCAGCCGGTAGGCCAGGTGCCTGACGAGTCCCGCCAGTGTCACGCACGACTCCGGGTCGAACACGAAAGGCCCGGGCGGAACGGGACCGGCGGCCTCTTCTGGGCATTCCGAATCGAGCGCCGCGTCACCGGGCAGCAGCACCGCCCGCCGCAGGCCCGGCCGGGTCTCTGCGCCCAGCCAGATGGTGGCTTCCCTCATCGAACGGCCCAGCTGCACGTACTCGACCTCCGCCCCCGGCGGTAGATGCTGGCGCCCGATCCCCGGCGGGGCCTTGAGCGCGCCCGCCCCTGCGCTGGCGGCCACCCGCAGCGCCACGTCCCACGGCGGCGAGAAGGCCGCCGGGTCGAACCTGCGCCCCGTTTCCGCGCGCCGCGAAGGGTCAACGATTGCTGCGGACCCCGCGAGCTCGAACGGCGGGCGCGATGCATCACCGCGTACCACGCTGGCGCCCGGCACGTTGCAGGCGGCGAGGATAGCGGTGGCCCCATCGCGCTCAAGTCCCACCGCCCGTAGGCCGGCAGCCGCGCACGCCGCCAGGTCCCCGCCGATCCCGCAGGTGAGGTCGGCCACGGGCAACCCCAGGCCAGCCAGCCGTAGCGCCCGCCGCGCGGCAACGATGGGATGGGTCATCATCTGCAGTCCCGCTGCCGTGTACAGCAGGCTTCCGCCGTCTGCAGACCAGGCGGCCGCCCGCGCGCGCAGGGCCACCTGTTCGCCGAGTGCTGCCGCTTCATCAGCCCCGTGGCTCCGCCTCAACAGCGAAGAAAGCCTTACCGGGTCGAGGGTCCCGAACCCCGGAGGCAGACTGGCGAGATCGGACCGCCCGCGGGCCGAGACAAGGTAACGCGCTCGATCCATCTCCACCCTGCCGAGTGTAGTGGACCGGCGCCCGGTACCGTCTATCCTCAGTGAATGGCCGCTGTGCTCTGCCTCGACTTCGACGACGCCGTTCTCTCGAACGACATCACGGCCGCGATCCTCGAACGCTTCGCCGGCGTGGAGGCGGGCTCTCCCCTGCCCGGGACCGAGGCTGAACGGATACACACCCTCAGAGCCGCCGTCTCCCGCATTGAAGCACCCCGCGCGGACCTGGTGGCATTCGTCCGCGAGAAGGCACGCGTCCGCGATGGCTTTGTGGACCTGGTCAGGTGGTGCTACGCGCACGGCTGGGCTCCGATGGTCGTGACCCACGCCTTCGACCTGGCCGTTGGCGCCGTCTTCCATGACCCGGGGCTCGACCACGTGGCTGTCCACGCCGGTCGAATGCGCTTCGCGTACCGCTGGCGCCTGACCTACCTGAGTCCGAGAGGTGTGGAACTCCAGGATGGCTTCCAGCTCTCGTACGTTGCAGCGATGCGCCAGGCGGGCGACTTCGTGGCCATGGTCTGCGGCCCGGCCACTGCCCCTGAAGCGGCAACAGCCGCTAGCGTGGCCTTCGTGCCGCCTCCGCGACCTTCGCCCGGCCGGCATGCTCGCGAGTGGCGGGACTTCAATGACATCGTAGCCTTCCTCGAAGGAGATGCACGGCGAGAGACGGAGGAAGACACTACCGCCGGGTGACCGGCCAGGCGACGTTCAGCTCTCGACCGTTACGCGCATGGGGCTGAAGCGGCCAATCACTCCCTGGCCGTGGCAACTGACCGACCTGCCGCCCTCTATCTCGATTTCGGTCATCAGCCCCAGGGCCGCCGTGAAGCCCGTGATGCGGTCGAAGACGCGGTCGTAGCGATCGACAACGCGCCCATCGGCCTCGAACTCGACCGAACCTCGCCCCTGGTCGTAGGTGATACGGTAGGCATGGGGCTGCCCCTGGCTGGTGGGCAGGTCGCGGATCTCGTTGAAGATGGCGAATGACTTCGCCTCCCCCGTCTCCGGGGCCACCGCCCCCGGGAATGGCAGCCGCCCGTAGACGGTGGCCACGCCGTCACCTCCCGTCAGGAAGTCGAACGCCCACCCGGTCGTGAAGTCGAGCAGGTTCCACGAGACGAAGCCGTCGTAGATGTTCCCCGGGGTGGTGCCAATCGTCGTTGCCGCGACGTGGATCTCGAAGGTGATGCGCCCGCGATCCGGCACTGCGAAACGCTCTTTCGAGTAGTACATGTGCTTTGCGTTGTCGAGCACCTGCACCCGGTCATGCCCGCGCGTAAGCGGCACCGCCGCCACCTGCAGCCAGCCGTTGCGGACGAGGACCATTGCGTTGGGTTCCCGGTAGTCCCACCGGCTGCCGTCGGGAAGCACGAAGCCGCCAGGCTCCCAGGGCGAGTCCTGCTCGAAGATCCGGTTATAGCTGCCGATGACGCGGCTGTCCGCCGATGCGTCGCCCATGACCTCAGGGTAACCCGGGATTGCCGCTCGGTCGCGCCCGGTCAGCTTCCCCGGAGCGTCGCCCCCAGCTCCTTCGCCAGCCGTGCCACCAGGCTCGCCTGCACCCGGGCGACATCGGCGTCCGTTAGCGTCCGGTCCTCCGCCTGGAAGCGAAGGCTGAGCCCAAGCGACTTCTTGCCCGCGGGAACGCCGGCGCCCCTGTAGTCATCGAAGACCTCCGCGCCCAGCCGAACCGCCCCCTGCCGGTGTCCACGAACAATTTCGAGCACGCGTCCGGCCGGCACCGCCGCGTCCAGCAGCAGGGCGATGTCCTGGCGGACTTCCGGGAACCTCGGCGGCGGCACGTAGTGCGGGCGCTCGGGCAGGGTCCGGACGAGGTCTTCCAGCCAGAGCTCCATGAGGAACACGGCCTCCTCGATGTCAAACGCCGCTGCGGTATCAGGGTGGACCTGTCCCATCACGCCCACCGGCTCGCCCCCCGCGTGAATGCCGGCCGTGTGCCCGGGCAACAGGCCAAAGTGCGAGGCCGGGCGCACGTTGAGGGGAACGCCGAGGGCGGCAGAGAGGGCTTCCAGGTCGCCCTTCGCATCGAAGAAGTCGACCCGTCCGCTCGCGGGACGCCCACGCCCATGTTCTCTGGAGCCGCCTATGACCGCGCAGAAGACCGGCCACTCGTGTGGCAGGTCCGCCTCGACGGGCAGGTATTCGAATCCGATCTCGAAGAGCCGCAGGGCGCCATCTTGCGTGTGCCGGTTTTCCGCGTAGGTTGCCAACGATGTCCCGCGCAGCGAGGTGCGGAGATATGCGTGCTGGGCGGCCACCGGGTTCACCACGCGTTGCGGGTCCAATCGCCGGGCATCGCCGGGGTCAACTACTTTCGCGAGGCTCGCCCGGTCCGTCAGGGTGTAGGCGATGATCTCCTGGTATCCAAGGGCGACGGCAACATCCTTGATACGCTCGCGGAGGTTCTCGACCGGGCGCGGCTCGACCTCCGGGAGGGCCCCCCGCAGCATCGTGGCGGGCAGCCGCTCGTACCCGTAGATGCGCGCCGCGTCCTCGATTACGTCGTCGGCGATTGCCACATCGGGCCGCCAGTACGGTGGCTGCACAGTGAAGCCGCCGGTCACGGGACGGCAGGTGAAGCCGAGCGCTTCGAGGATGCGCCGGACCTCGTCTTCTGGTATTGAAATCCCCAGCACCTGCTCGATGCGCGCGGCCGGGAGCGGGATCTCCCGCGGGGGTTCCCTGCCGGGAAAGATGTCCACCAGCCCCCGCGCGATGGTACCGCCCGTGATCTCCGCGAAAAGGTGGAGCGCCCGCCTCTGGGCGTATTCAGCGGTCTCCGGGCCAATTCCCTTCTCGAAGCGGAGCGAAGCCTCCGAGCGCAGCTTCAGCAGCGTCGATGTCCGCCGGACTGACCCCGCCCGGAAATTGGCCGCCTCAAGGAGGATGTTCCTCGTGCCCTCGTTCACCTCACTGTTGCCTCCGCCCATCACGCCTGCAATCGCCACGGGCCCTTCGCCATCGCAGATGAGGAGCATCTCTGCGTCCAGCTCCCGGTCGACGCCGTCGAGCGTCCTGAGCCGCTCACCTGCCCTTGCGCGCCTCACCACGATCCGGTGGCCGCGCACCAGGTCATAGTCGAAGGCGTGCAGGGCCTGCCCGGTCTCGATCATCACGTAGTTCGTGATGTCGACCACGTTGTTGATGGGCCGCATGCCGTGTTTCTGCAGACGCTCCTGCATCCATCGGGGGGAAGGTGCAATGGTAACGTTCTCAATAACCGACCCGGTGAATCGCCGGCAGAGGTCGGGCGCCTCTATCGTCACCGAGACAAGCTCCTCAACGAGCCGGTCTGATTCGGGGTGGCCTGCGGCCGGCGCGCGCAGCAGGCCACCGGTGAGTGCTGCCACCTCGCGTGCGAGCCCCTGCACTCCCAGCAGGTCGGCCCGGTTCGCCCAGGTCGAGATGTCGAAGACGACGTCGCCCAGTGCGTCGATGAGCGGCTTCCCCACGGGCGTGTCTGGAGGCAGCACCAGGATCCCTTCGTGGTCATCGCTGAGCCCGAGCTCCCGCTCGCTGAGCACCATCCCGGCCGATTCGACCCCGCGGATCGGGCGCAGCTTCAGCACGGCCGGCTTGCCGGTGTGACCGTCGATGAGCCGGGCGCCTTCGGTGGCAAACGCCACCTTCTGCCCTACCGCCAGGTTCGGCGCACCGCAGACGACCTGCTGCCTGCCCGACCCGGTCTCGACCGTCGCCAGCCGCAGCCGGTCGGCATTGGGGTGTGGCGCGACCGCTACCACCTCGGCAACCCGGATCCGCTCCGGGTCCCAGTCAGCGCCGACCGTGTCCCAGGACTCGACCTCGGCCGTGGCATCCGTGATACGCCGCGCGAGCTCCGCCGCCGGCAGGTCAACGTCGACGAATTCCCGCAGCCAGTTGAGAGAGAGTTTCATTGGACGGCGGCTCCTAGAACTGGCTCAGGAAGCGAAGGTCGTTCTGGTAGAAGTGGCGGATGTCTTCGATGCCCCAGCGCAGCAATGCCACCCGCTCGACCCCCATGCCGAAGGCGAAGCCGGTGTAGCGCGACGAATCGTAGCCCGCGTTCTCGATGATCTCCGGGTGGACCATTCCCGCACCAAGGATCTCGATCCAGCCCGTACCGTGGCAGGTGCGGCATTCGGCGCCTGCGCCACGGCAGATGAAGCAGTCGATCGCCATCTCCACCCCGGGCTCCACGAAGGGGAAGTAGCTGTGGTGGAAGATGATGCGCCTGTCGTTTCCGAAAAGCCGCCGCGCGAAACCGTAGAGCGTGCCCTTCAGGTCGCTCATGCGCACCCCTTCATCAACGGCGAGGCCTTCGATCTGCGTGAGCATCCACTCGTGCGTCGCGTCGGTGGCCTCCTGGCGGTAGCACTTCCCTGGCACCACCACGCGGATGGGCGGCTCGCTCCGCTCCATCACCCGAACCTGGTTTGGCGTCGTGTGCGTCCTCAGCAGCATCTTGCGCTGTCCGTCAATGAACGTGTCGACCCAGATGGTGTCCCACATGTCGCGCGCCGGGTGGTCTTCCGGGATGCGGGCGGCATCGAAGTTGTAGTAGGCCCACTCCACCTCGGGCCCTTCGACCGTGCGAAAACCCATCTCGGCAAACGCGGCCAGGCAGTCGCGCATCGTCTGCGTGACGGGGTGGAGCCGTCCAAGGGGTCTCTTCCGCCCGGGCAGCGTCACGTCCAGCGCCTCGGCGGTCGCCAGGCTCTGCAGGGCCGCCCTGCGGAGCGCCTCGCGCTTCCCTTCAAGGGCGGTTTCGAGGGCCGCCTTCAGCTCGTTGGCGCCGGCGCCGAAGGTGGCTCGCACTCCCTGGGGCTGTTCTCTCACGGAGCGAAGGATGGCCGTGATACGCCCATCCTGGCGACCGAGCCACTCGATTCGCCAGGCCTCGATCGCGGCGTCATCATTCGCGGAATGGAGAGCCTGCAAGGCCTCGTCCTTGAGGGCCGGGAACGATGGTGCTGATGTGGTCATAGGCAAGGGACATTATAGGTTTGCCGCTCCCTAACGTCCGAACGCAACCGGCAAACAGAAGACGCGCAACCGGTTGCCCGTGGAAGGTGGCCCGACTACCATCATGAGAGGCAAAGCCCACGCGGCCCCGTGGTGTAGCGGCCTAACATGCCACCCTGTCAAGGTGGAGATCGGCGGTTCGAATCCGCTCGGGGTCGCCACAACCCGCTCACCCACGATGACCCGCCGGGGACGGCGGGTTTGGCATTTCTGCCCCCACCCCTGTCCCTCCACCTATCGCCGCGCTACCTGGAACACAGTCGTGTGACGCATCCGGCAGAGCTGTCGCCCATCTTCGGACAGCACAAGCCCGTCCGCGACCGCGTAGTGATGCCCCTTGCGCTCGTAGGCATCGACTAACACGCCCGCTACCGTGAGCGCCTGGCCGGCCTCGGCGCGGGCAAGGTTCTGGAGCTGGCTTCGCGCATGGATAGAAGGGCCGTAGTCGAATGAGTGGTGCAGCAGCCGCGTCATCCGCCCGGCCATCCAGCCGGGATGCACCAGGGGACGGGCGCCGCTCCAGAGCGGGTCGTCATCGTTCTCTTCTTCAAGGGCGAAGCGCCGCGCCTCCTCCTCGGGGATGGGCACTGCCATCGCCCGGAGGTCACGCCCGATCGGTGCCGTTGCCAGCTCCAGCCGGGGCAGTATGTTGGGACGAGGCTGCGGCTGAACGTCCGCTGGCATGCGCAGCTCGCTGAGCCAGGGAGCGTTTCCCATACCGAACGTCCCGGTGACGCACGCCTCGCCCGCCCCGTTGGCGATCACGAGGCTCCACTCGGCATCCTCGCCCCTTGTCACTGCCGCCGTGATCTCGTCACCTGGATACACGGGACGCCGGAACGAAACATCGGCCCAGCCTTCGTCGAGCCACCGGACTCCAAGAGCGTCCAGGACCGGTGGGATGGCCCAGCCGTACACGATCACCCCGCCCAGGAGAGCGGCGCGGTAGCCGAACTCCCGCGCTCCGCTGTTGGCATGGATCACGTTCACCTGGTCCATGTCGTCGGGGTCGGCCATGGTCGCGGTCAGACGGCGTTCGTAGAGGCCGGTCATGGGCAGCGCCTTTCTCTCGCCGCTTTCGCGGGAATGGTGGCAGTCTACTGCTGCGCCGCCTTGATCGCCTCTGTCGCTACCGGCCGCGGGGGCCACTCAGTCGTCGTGCGGGAGCTGCCCGTCGCCGGCTTCGCGGTTGCGGCGCCCCATGGTGATGATCGCGATCCACGAACTGAGACTGATGAGCACAATGGCGAACAGGGCCAGGTTGGTGGGCGTCGCTGGCAGTCCCAGCAACCCCGAGCCCGCACTCGGCGGTCCCGGTGTGCGCGCGCCACTGACCGTGTCCACGGGGGTTGGGCTGAACGCGCCCGGGGGCGTGCCTGTACCTGGCGGAGGCGTCCCCGGCACCGTGGTTGCGGTGCCTGTGGCGGGCGCGGTGGCGGTTGCTGTTGGCGAAGGGAGCTCGCCGAAGTTGTTGTTTACCCCGTGTACGCCCGCACCGAGGTCGATCGCGAACAGGCGGTCGTTCGCCACGCTTCCACCCTGCGAACCGATCGTGTCCTTCCCGTCCAGGTACCCGGCCGGCTGCGTCTCCACGACCTCGTAGCTGCCGGCGAGGAGGCCATCGAACAGGTAGTAGCCGTTGCCTGCGGTGGTCGTTGTGCGGTGGACGGGCGTGCCGGTGGCGTCCTCCCCGGAAAGCGTGACCGTGACCCCGCCGATTGGGGGCTCGGCGGCGTCCTTGATGCCATCATTGCTCAGGTCCACATAGACGTAGCCCGAGATACTGGCCGGCAGCTCCCCGAAGTTGTTGTTGGGGAGGTCTCCGGCGCCGATGGTGATTGGGATTGAGTCCGACCCCTTGCTGTTGGGGAGTGGTGTGACGTTGCCGGCGGTTTCGCGGCCGTCGCCGTAGCCGTTCGGCTGCGCCGTCTGCACGATCGTGTAGGGCCCCGCCTTCAGGCAGACAACGGGCCAGTAGCGGTACGTCAGGATGACCTGGGCGCTCGCCACGGTAGTTATCTTGTTCAGCACGTTGCCGCCGCCGGTGGTGTGGGAAGTGGCCGTGGCGACCCCGAGGAGTTCCACCGTCCCCGCGCCCGTGTAGACGGAGAGCGCTTGCCCGCTCACGACGGTGGTCGCAGCGCCGGTGGCGGTGTGAGAGCCGAAGTCGTGGCCGCTTGGGCCCGCGAAGTCGGCGATGCCGTCATACGCGGCCGCATCGAACGAACCAGCCTCCACCACGGGCGCAGTGGTCACGGTATCGGCGCCGGGAATGGTGAGCGCCACCATGCCGCTGACCGTGGCCGAGAGCGTGGTCGCTTCGCCATCGAGACTCTCCGCCCTGATGCCGCTGGTGATCGCTGCGCTGTTGGTGATGTCGACACCCGTGAGTGTCCCCATCGCAGAGTCGAACTTCGGTGCGTTCCGTGTCATCGACCAGTCGGTAGTCGTTTGCGGGAACGAAAGCGAGTGTGTGAGCGACTCCTCGGGTGGATGTACCGAGGTGTCGTTGTTGAACAGGTAGTAGCCCGAGGCGTCCGTGACGGTGGTGGCAACCGTCGTTCCCCCGCCGTTGCGCAGGGCGATGCTGCTGCCGCTGATCGGGGTCTCGCCCGCATCGAAGAGCCCGTTGTCGTTCGCGTCCACGTACACGTAGCCGCTGACTACCGGGCATCCCTGGGCGGCCGCCGCCCGGCGTGGCGACTGGGCGCCACTCGTCAATACGAGAACGAGACCGGCAAAAAGGAAGCCTGCGGCGTGGAAGGCTCCACGGCAGGCGCGCGCGCGGCGGGAGTGCGGCACGAGACAAGTCCTCCTTTCGGACTTTGCCATGCACCCCGCCGGGAATTGCCAGTTAGAAACTGCACGAACAGCGCCACCGCTCGACCGGCGACTCTGCTCCGCTCACCGCTGAGTTATCCGGTGCGGCAGGCGTACGGTCAAGCGCCAGCAGGCTCCGATGACCGCCGTTGCGGGCCTCTGGCGCTGTAACCGCAACTCCCCCCGTTCTCCGCTTCGTTGCTCCATGTCCACCGGTTCGAACCTGCCATGCTCCCCCGCCGGGTCGAACTTCCCAAAGGGACTCGCACCACAGGCGGGGACTCACAGGCGGGGAGAGACATGTATAAGAGTCGCCGTTTCACACTGGTCGCAACACTGGCGGTTTTCGCCGTATTCGCGGCTGCACTTACTGCTGTGCTCGTCTGGCCGGCATCATCGGCTGAGGCGCGACGCAACCCGGAAGCGGCTGCCGCTATTCGCCGGGCCCGCGGGCAGCGCACGCCCGTGTCCCTGCCAACGGCCACTCCCGCTGCTTCCACGCCAGCGGCGCCTCCTACTCCTGTTGAGACCATGGTCCCTCCTACAACGGAACCTGAGGCGACCGTGCCCCCGGCCACTCCGGCGGCCCCGACCCCGCCGCCTGCTTCGACCCCTGCCGCCGTCCCAACCATCGGGCTTGTCCCGGCCCCGGGTTTCGCCGACGACTTCGAGGGCCTTCCCCTGGGTGTCCCCTGGGCCGACGGGACCACCCACGGCGCCTGGTATTCGCGCTTCAACGGCTATGGTGCTGTTGCGGTCGAAACCGATGGCGACCGGGTGCTTTCCCTTTCGCCGAAGGCCGCGACCACGCCGGGCGCAACGCACGCCGCCCTTGTCCAGTCCACCATGCGCTTCGGCGACGTCGACTTCTCCGTCCAGGTGAAGACCGTCACGCAGCTGCGAACCCCCACCCCCAACGCCTGGGAGTCTGGCTGGGTGCTCTGGCACTTCACCGACGATACCCACTTCTACTATGTGGCCCTCAAGCCGAACGGAATCGAAGTGGGTAAGGAAGACCCCGCGTATCCCGGCGCGCAGCGGTTCCTCGTCACCCTGTCGAACCCCTCCTTCGCCATCGGACAGTGGCACACGGTACGCGTGAAACACGTCGGAGCTACGTTTACCATCTGGATCGATGGGGCGCTCGTTACCACCTTCACCGACAACGAGAGGCCGTACACCGGCGGGGCCGTGGCGCTCTACACCGAGGATGCAGACGTACACTTCAACAACTTCAGCGCCCGCCAGCCCTGATCACGGCTCACTCCTTGCTGAGGCCCCCTCATCGCCGGTGAGGCAATGAGGGGGCTCATGGCACGGACAGGCCGCGGCAGGTTTGCGCTCGCAGCAGCGGTCGCGCTTGGCGCTGCCGCGGCAGCCGCCCTGGGAGCCGGGCTTGCAGGCTTCGCCTCAGGCGACGAACTTCCCTACAGGGTCTACGCGCCGCTCACCGCAAAGGATGCCCCGGGTAGCCCCGGCGTGCGCGTGCTCCCGCCACCCGCCGGTGTCTACCACTCGGCCTTCGCCGACTTCGGTGGTGGAGAGGACCAGGTGACGGCCGCCGCCATTTCGGCCTATGCCGCGCTCGTAGGCAAACCAATCGCGTGGGCCTACTTCTCGAACAACTGGTTCGATGGGATCGCCTTCCCCGCGGCCAGCGTGAAGGCCGCCCACGACGCCGGCGCTGTGCCCTTCATACGCATGATGCCCCGCTCGACCTGGGACGAAGATGGACCTGATCCCGTGTACTCACTGGCCGCAATCGCCGATGGGCAGTTCGATGCAAGCCTGCGCCAGTGGGCGCGCGACGCAAAGCAAACCGGTTACCCGCTGATGGTTGAATTCGGCACCGAGGTCAACGGCGACTGGTTCCCGTGGAGTGGCGTGTACAACGGTGGCGCGGCCACCGGGCCTGCCCGCTTCAAGGCTGCCTACCGCCACATCATCGACATTTTCCGGGGCGAGGGCGTGAACAACATAACGTGGGTGTTCCATGCGGACGCCCAGCCCTCCCCTGAAGCCCCCTGGAACTCCATGGCTGCCTACTACCCGGGCGATTCCTACATCGACTGGCTCGGCATCAGCGCCTATGGCGCCCAGGACGCAGACGAGGACTGGCAGACCTTTACCGAAGTGATGGACGCCGGGTATTCGGAACTGGCGGCCCTTTCACCCTCTCTGCCCATCGCTGTGCTGGAGTTCGGCGTCACCGAAGGGCCGGGCTCTGCCAAGGCACGGTGGATTGGCGACGCTTTCGCCGCCGTGCGCTCCGGCCGCTACCCGCGTGTGCGGGCAGTGAGCTACTGGCACGAGAACTGGCAGACCGATGGTGTGCAGTCGCTCCTGCGCGTGGACTCCTCGGCCGCTGCCCTGCAGGCCTATCGTGAGGCGGTCGCCGACCCCTACTTCACCGGCACAGCACTGACAGGTCCGCCACCATAGGCTCGTGATGCTCCGTGGTGTGCGCCACGCTCAGGAGCCCAGCCGCTCCAGGATGATCGTGGCAATCTGCCGCGATGCGGTGCCATCGCCATAGAGGCTTCGCGCCTGCGACATGCGGGCGTACTCGGCAGGGTCCGTCAGGAGGTGAACCGACCGTCGCAGGATCACCTCTTCGTTCGGCCCAACGAGCTCCGCCACCCCCGCGGCCACCCCTTCCGGGCGCTCCGTTTCGTTTCGCAGCACCAGCACAGGCTTCCCGAGGGCCGGCGCCTCTTCCTGCACCCCGCCCGAGTCGGTCAATACGATGGAGGAGCGGTTTAGCAGGTGGACAAACTCAAGGTAGTCGAGAGGCGGAATGAGGTGGATACCTTCGACGCCTTCCAGCTCTTCACGCGCCACCGCCGCAACATTCGGGTTCGGGTGAACGGGATAGACAATGTCGAGGCCAGGGACAGTGCCCGAAAGCCTGCGGACGGCCCTGCAGATGGCGCGCAGCGGCTCGCCGAAGTTCTCCCGCCTGTGCGCCGTTACCAGCACCAGCCGCCGTCCGGGTCCCGGGAAGCGCACGTCGGGCGCACTCCCTCCCGCGATGATGTGGTACAGGGCATCGACTACTGTGTTGCCGGTCAGGAACGCTTCTTCTGTGGGGACTCCGCTGGCATGCAGGGCGGCAAGCGCCGTCCCGGTAGGCGCGAAGTGCAGAGAGGCGATTTCGGAGATGAGGCGGCGGTTTATCTCCTCAGGGAACGGGTAGTACCGGTTGGCCGTTCGCAGCCCCGCCTCCACATGCCCGACCGGGATGCGCTCGTAGAAGGCAGCCATGGCCGTTGCCATGGCAGTCGTCGTATCCCCCTGCACCAGCACGACGTCGGGCCGCTCCTCCTGGAGGACACGCGTCGTTTCCTGTAAGACGCGGGCCGTCACGTCGGGCAGTGCCTGGCCCGGCCGCATCAGGTCAAGGTCGTGGTCCGGTTCGATCCCGAACACCCCCAGCACCTGGTCGAGCATGTCGCGGTGCTGGGCGGTCACGCAGACAATCGGCCGAACAGCTTCGCCTCGCCGGCGCAGCTCCGCGACCAGGGGCGCCATCTTGATGGCCTCCGGCCGCGTGCCAAAGACCACCATCACCCGCAGAGGCTTGCTCAATTCCCTGTCATCCCTTCACAAGATCGGCTACCACGATGAGGCGGTGGCTGTAGACGCCATCCGGGACACACGTGATGAACGTGGCGATGGGCGCCGCTGTCTGGTTCATCACCCAGCTGTCCTGCGGCGAGACCACCAGCTTGTCGGATACCCGGTAGATGTGGGTGCTGTCCACGGTGAGCCGGATTGTGTCGCCCACCGCTATCTCCGGGAGCCGCCGGAAGACGTCCCCCTCGTTGATGCTGCTGATGTGGCCCGAGAAGACCGAGTTGCCCGAAGTGCCTCCCGGCCTGGCGCTGTTTTCGTGAAAGCCAACGGCACGGTCAGCCGTCTGCCAGACGTAGCCGTCGCCCTTGCGCACCAGCCCAACCATGACAATGGGCGCATCGACTTCGATCGAATCCATTCGCACCCGGCCAACGATCTGACGCCCACCGACCGAGCCATCGGCCACGGCATCGTTCGGCGGCGGCGGAAGCGGAATCTCTACGAGGCTCTCGATGTTGGGTTCCCCCGTCGCCACGACGGTTGGCGCAATCGCCGCCGTCGGCGGAGGCGCCGGGAGCCCGTGCGCCTCCAGTGCCCGTCCGGTGTTAGCAGCGAGCTTGCCCACGTTCCGCTCTCGTTCGTGCAGGTCCAGCACCAGCAGCCCGCCCTTCAGCGTCAGTGCCGCACCCACCGCCAGCGGCGGCCCGGCCAGCGCCAGCCGGAGCAGCGAGCGGCGAGAGAACTGCCGCTGGCGCTCTGGAGGGTCTACTGCGGGGTACGCCGGGTAGCGCATGCCGGGTTTCCTAACCTGCCTTCCCCGGTCTCCGGGCTATACCGAGACCGTCGACGGCTTCACGAATGTGTAGCCGGCGCCTTTGATGCCTGAGATTGTGTCTGCCAGGTATTGAATCGGCAGGAACGGGTGGAAAAAGAAGCTCGCCCAGGCATCGCGCACCACCAGGTTCATCTGCGCGGCCCTGATGATGTCGGCCGGGAACCGGGTTGGGTATGGACCCGCCACCGGGTCGGGCCAGCGCTCGGGCTCGATGTTGCCCAGGTTCTCGGGCAGGATCTTCTGCCCGTAGATGTCCCTTGTCACCACGTAGGGGAAGAACTGCCCGCCGAAGTTCAGGGGTGCCGGCGTCTCCGAGCTGGCGGTTGCCGTGGTCCGGAAGCTGTCGGTCGCCGTCTTCACCTTGGAGGTCGTGCCGGGTGATCCGCCGCTCCCGGTGCGCGATGTCACCGGCTGGCTCTCGAAATAGAGAGCCCGATGGTAGGTGAGGTCGAACTTCTGTGCGAAGACGCGGTAGTCAACGGCCGAAGCGGCGTAATGGGGGGCCTCGAAGCCAATCACCGAAAGCCCGGATTTCGCCAGCTCCCGCTGTCCGCGGGAAACAACGCCGTTGCACCACGACGACGAGTCGCCGGGTACCGGGCCAACGAAGGTGAGGGTGTGGTCGGCGTTCTCCGTCGCGCGGAAGAACTCGAAATCATCGCCGCTCACAGCGTTGTAGGGGTTGGCAACCGAGTCGAACTGGTGCGTCGTGCCATGCATGATGAGCTCGCCGCCCTTGCTCTGCATGTACTTGAGCGCGGCCACCACTTCCTTCGATTCGCTCATGTTCAGGCTGACGGGGGCGCCTCCGCTGTAGGTCCCCCAGGGGTCACGGAACATGGGTATCACACCAACCGAGAACGGCACGCCCTCGGCCGAGAGCAGGTCGGCAACGCGCCGCAAGTCCGCGGGGTCGGCAGTAGGGTCGACGTCTTCGATGCGCACCAGGGCGCGCCGGCTTTCGGGATGAGCAACGCCAAGGATGTCGAAGAGCAGGTCGGCGAAGACCATGTAGCGGTCCTCTTCGGAGATGTAGCTGAAGGGGATGTCGCCCACGTACCAGAAGTTGCCGCTGCGCGTGATGTAAGGGATCGGCCAGCCACTGCCCGAGGTGTCCTCGATCATTGCCACTGCCTGGGCCTTCGCCGGGTCAACCGGGTCCATCCACGAGACCTCGGGGTCGAGCGGGCTGCGCCGAATCGCCTGGCCCTTGTAGCGCACGTTCGAGTACGTGGGCCACGAAACGTTTCCGTAGAGCGCCATGCCAAAACGCTCGCGGAAGGCGTCCGGGGCCGTCCACGCAAGCTGGTGGATGTTGTACTTGAACCAGACCACGGGCCGTGTGGTCTTCATCACATCGGTCTTGAAGGCCGCCGGGAGGGCGGAGTCGTAGACGCTGCCCAGGTAGAACGTTGCGGCGTACTTCTCGGTATCGCCGGCCCGGTACTGCGAGACCGGCTTGCGCACGGTGGTGTTGCTCCGGCTGCCCGCGGGAAGGAACCGCCCCAGCAGGTTCACCAGGAGCGAAGAGTGGACGTTTCCGATCCACCCCCACTGGCCGTCGCCGTCATAGAGCACAAGGCACTGCCCGGTCGCTGCGCGGGCGGTGGGGGCACTCTTGCCAAACGGGCCCGGTACCCGGAAGACGCCCGAGCTGGCTGCGGCCATCCCCACGCCGCCGGCCAGGGCCGCGGCGCCGCGGAGCATATCGCGCCGCGAGAACGGCCGCGTCGACGGCATTACCGACGCCGGCATGGTCTGGGGCGCATGGCAGTAGGGCTTTGCTCCCCCCTGGGTGTGCTGCTGAACGCTCGAATCGCTCATCGCTGTGGTTCCCCTCTCGTTTCTCGTGGCGGCCCCTGGGTCCGCGGCTTCGCGGCAAGGCCTGTGTGCTTATCCGGGTCCGCTTCAGACCTCGGCCAATGGACGGCTGGTGTGCTGGCTGCTCGCGGCAACCAGCCGGTCGAGGCGGGCAAGCCTGGCCTCTCCCCGGGCAAGCAGCAGGGCTGCTGGCATGCTGGCCTCTCCCCGCGGAGGTGCCGCGTAATCGTCAGAGGCATAGTCGGCGCCGGTCCGCGGCAGGAAGTTCGCTGCGCGGATCCCCAGCAGGGTTCCCGTCTGTTCCGGGACATCATTCGTGGACGTCCAGGCGACGTACTTGCTTTCCGCTGCCGTGCCTGCGCCAGCGGGCGCGATCGGCATGTCGCCGATCGCCGTGCGGGCGGTCTTTATCCAGCCTGCCCGGCCAGTGATCATCCGCTTCACCGCCAGGACCCCGGCTACAAGCCAGATGTAGCTGCCAAGCAGGAACAGGTGCGCCCAGAAGATCGAGGCCACCAGCCCGGATTCCTTCGCCCGCCACAGGGCAATCGCGAATAGCGGCGCGGCGCCCATGCTCAGCACGTACCAGGTCAGGATTGTCGAGGCCGTTGCCGGACCCCCTCCGCCGTTCAGGGGCGACGCCCCCGGGACCAGCGAGAGAACGATCACGACCAGGGAGAAGACCCCCATGGGCAACACCAGCCCCGGGGCGATGAGGTAGTTCAGGACATCAGCCTTGCGGTGCGCCGGCCAGTCCGAAACCAGGATGCGGGGGATGAGCTTCCAGCAGGTCAGGTGCCCCTGGTACCAGCGTGAGCGTTGGCGCACGAGCCTCTTCGGGCTCGGCACTGCCTGCTGGTAAACCTGCGTCTCGTGGCAGTAGCGATTCCGCCAGCCAAGGAGCATCAGCCGCAGGCCGATGTCCAGGTCTTCGGTCAGGCAGTCCGTCCACGGGCCTTCGCGAAGCGAGGCGAGGGCCGACATGCGCACGAACTGGCCGTTGCCGCCAAGGCTCACGCTGCCAAGGCTTTCGCGCGCCCTGGAGAAGAGCCAGTTGAAGGTCACGAATTCGTACTGCTGCCAGCGGGTGAAGATATTCACCTTCGCGTTCAGCATGCGCACGCCCACCTGGACCGCCGCGGTGTGCGGGTCCGCGAAGTAGGGCGCCACCCTGTCGAGCATGTCGCCCGGCACCTGCCCGTCTGCGTCCATCACCGAGAAGACGATGTTGTCCGCGCCGTAGATCTCTGGCAGCTCGGAGGTAAGCACCGTCCGGTAGGCGTGGTTCAGGGCCTCGCCCTTGCCCTGGCGCGCGAAAGGCGCCCGGCGGGTGAGCAGCCGCACCTTCCCCGGGGGGAAGGACCTTACGACGTCGCCCGTCCGGTCATTGGACCCATCGTCAATGATGAGTACCAGGTAGTTGTCTCCCTTTAACGTGAGCAGGTGGCGGACAGTGTTGCCGATCACCAGCTCCTCGTTGAGCGCGGGCACCACCAGCACGTAGAACAGCCGGCGGCTGTGCTCATTGGGCTTTGGCGCCCGCGCGGTGATGGCAGCCGCCGCCAGCAGGTACGTCGAAGTCACGAAGTACACTGCGATGACGGTCAGCACCATCGGGGAGATTTCAATTCCCACGCATCTTCCTCCAGACAGCGAGGCCTGCTCCGAACACGACACACCCGAGGACCAGGGTGGCGTAGCCTGCGACAAACAGGCTCACCCCGCCCGCAAACGGGACGGGGACCGCGCCGATGGTGAAGAATTGTCCGTTTTCTAGCATTTCACGTTTCCTTCCGTGTGATTCCTGACTGGCGTTGACCATTGGTGGCCGAGCCGGGGCTCAGCCCTTGAGGACGGCCGCTGCTCGAATCCGCGCCAGGCGGCTCTGCTTCGTGTCCACCGAAGCCCCAAGCCACTGTGCGAAATCGAGGGCGACCCGTTCGAACTGCCCTTCCAGGCGCTCCACTTCGCGAATACGCTGGCGTGCCTCTTCGGTGATCCGCCGTGCGTCGTCCACCACTCCCCGCGCTTCGTGCTGCGCCTGCGACTTCACGGCCGCGGCGTGCTCGTTCGCCGACTGCACAACCTTCTCGCCATGGCTCCGGGCGCGGGCGATGATGGCGTCGGCTTCGCGCTGCGCCCGCTGCAGGGCCAGCTTCGATTCGAGCGTCGCCTGGGCCTTCAGGGCATCGGCTTCTTCGCCCAGCCGCGAACGGGTGTCCGATTCTGACTTCGCCACCCGGTCGATCTGCTCGCGGATGCGGCTCAGCGCTTCGATGCGGAGCTCGGCGGCGCTCTCATATGCTTCTTCGAGGATCTCCCGCGCGCGGTTGTACACCTTCTCCGTGAACTCCCGGCTCGATGCGCCCCGGGCCATGGCCTCCAGCTCCTTTTCGATGAGCTGTGCCGGCCGCGGCGAAACCTCCGGGCTGACAGCAATGGCCTTCGCCCTGAAGCCCGCCAATCCCGGACCCGGTATGGGCGCTGGCACGGGCTCCGGCGCCCGGTCCAGCGTCACGGTCTCGCTCACCGCCGCCCGCTCTGCTTCACACACGCCGCCGTCGATGGCGGGTGCCACCCGCACCGCGGGGAGTGCCTTGATCACGCTGCTCGCTGCTGCCACGCCCTGTCCGTTCTTTGCTGTTGAGTGCTGGAGCTCCATCTCCATACCTCCCGGGTGGGTTTGACGTTTCCGTGAATACAGACTAGCTGGTGGACCGGGGGTGAATAAAGTGGTGATAGCTGGTTAAACCGTAGGAATAGCGTTAGAGTTATCCCTTAGGGGTCTCGCACAGCCCCTGTTCCCGGTTCCGGACAGAAAAGTCGTTCTTCAGACGGAGGTCAAAGGCCGCCCCTTTTGCTGTGGGCCGGGCCGGCCGACACACTTAATATGGTCACCGATGTCGAAACCACTCTGGCGAAAACGGGCCCCGATTGGGCCGCCGGCTACCGTGCCGGCGTCGCCGCTGCCCTTGCCGAGCTCGATCTCCTGGGCGGGCCCCACATGCAGGGCTTCAATGCCCCTCTCCTCACCCATGTCCGGGAGCGGATCCAGCAGCTCGACCGGCGCTGCCCGCCTGGCAACCCCTAGGCCGCTCGCCGGGCAGTCGGCGCAGCGGCCTTGCAGGTGACCCGTCTCTCCGCACTGGCGCTGGCGCTCGTTGCCGTGCTCGCCCTGTTTGCCGGCTGGCGCTGCTTGCTTCGTAGCAATGGTGCACCCGGGACGGCCACCATTTCGGGCCCTGCCACCACGCCCGTGATTGTCCTGACTGCCCCCGACGCCGGGGATTGGCTGAGACTCGAACGCGCCGCCGGCGCCGCGTTCCGTACCGGTACCCTCGACGAGCTGCTTGCCCGTCCCACCGGCATCGTTCCCGCAGGCGCGACACTCACCTCCGCCGACCACCAGATGATCCACCGCTGGGTTGCCAGTGGCGGGCGCCTCGTCTCGCCCCACCCCGATCTCCTCGCCGGGCTCGGCTTCGAGCGCGACAGCATGCTCACGATCAGCGGAGTGTCGTTTGGTCCCGCGATGCAGCGGGCAATGTGGCCCGGTCCGGCGGGCGTCGCCGGGTTGCGCAAGGGACGGATTCTAGAATCCTGGACACCCCTCCTGACCGAGGAGGGCGCCGTCCTCGCCGCCGAGGGGGGCCTCGGCCACGGTAGCGTCTTCGCGCTTGCCTTCGACCCCATGGCCGATGCCCTTGCCGGCTATGAGCTCGTTCCCGACCTGGGCAGGAGCGTCGCGGCCTGGACCGGAGCCCCGCCCGGTCCCCGGAGAGAGGCGGCCGAGGTGTACGTCGACCCGGGGAGCCTCTCGCCCGAACTGAAACGCGACCCGGAAGCGGTAGCGGCAGCCCTCCAGGGGGTTCGCGCCGCGCACATCGCCGCCTGGCACTTCGGCTTCCGCGATCCCGCAAACGACTACGACTATGCGGGCCTCATCCGGGCGCTCCACGCACGGGGCATTGCCGCCTATGCCTGGCTCGAACCTCCCTATGTCAACCTTCTAATGTGGGAGGACCATCCCGAATGCCGCGAGAAGACGTCCACCGGCCGCGATGCCCTCGTCGACTGGCGCGCCCTCATCGCCCTTGAGGATGACAGGTGCTTTCAGCTCGCCTGGGAGCAGTGGACCAGTGTCCTCACCGAGCACGACTGGGATGGGGTCAATGTCGCCGAGCTCTACTTCGAGCCCGCCATACACCCCGAGAACTTCACCCCGTTTCACCCGTCGGCGCTCAAGCGCTTTGCCGGCGACCCGGCAGCGGCCCCCGAACGGTTCCTGGACTTCCGGGTTGCCCTTGCGGCCGAACTCAACAGCAGGATGCTTGCCGAAGTCCGTGCCCTCCCCCGGGGGGCCGACCTGGACCTGCAGCTCACCGTAATCGACGACACCATCGACCCCATCCACGCGCGCGCGGTCGGGAACGACGTCGCCTGGCTTTCGGGTGTAGCCCGGGACTACGGCGCCTCGCTCCAGCTGGAAGACCCCTACACAACCTGGGCGTCGAGCCCCCTGCGCTATGACAGGATCTCCGACAGGCTGCCCTCGCTCCTCCCGCCCGGCCAGGCGTTCATCGACATAAACATTGTCCCCCGTGAAGCAGGAATCCCAACTGCGGCGGCCACGGCCGGTGAATTCGACCTGGCTGTTGCGGCTGCCTCCTGGTCAAGCGGGCGCCTGGCACTCTTCTCTCTGAGCACCGTGGCCGCTGCCGACAGGGAACGGCTCCCGGGCGCAGTTGCCGCCAGCGCCGAGGCCCTGGACACGGGCCTCCGCTCCGCCTTCGCCGTGACCGCAAGAGCCCCCGGCGGCCCGGCGGATGCGCTGCTGAAGGTCGATGGCGTTCCCTGGCCCGCCGCTCCCGGCAGGGCCATAATCCCCGCAGGGGAACACCGGCTCGAATGGTCTCCGGGCGTTGCCGCGGGCCCCGCCCTGCTCCGCCTCACCGGTGAGATCGGCTCTGCATCGGTGGAAGCGGGCGCGATCGAGGTCTCGTACTTCTCACGTCCCCGCGCCTATCTCGTGGTTGACCGCGAGCCGCTGCGCGTCGCCATCGATGGCGCCGCAGCGGATGTTCCCGTGACCCCCAACCCCGAAGGCGGCTACACGCTCCAGCTGCCCGGGGGCCTCCACACAGTGCGTATCGAAACGGGGCAGTAGCGCCCCTCCTGGACCGTTCGCGCCCCCACCATCGTCGCGCCCGCAACCGATCCTGCGCCCGGGCGATCTTGCGAACCCCGATCGTAAGTGTGTAGCGTTGCCGTGAACCCGGGCGGCCACAGGCACTCCCGCGCCGGGCCGTGGACGTGATATGGACATCTCCCCCGAAAGCCTGCTCGACATGCACGAGCGCATGGTTCGCATCCGCACCTTCGAGGAGGAGGCGGGCAAGCTGATGGAGGCGGGGAAGGTGCCCGGCGCCCTCCACCTCTACGTAGGCGAAGAGGCCGTCGCCGCCGGGGTCATGGTCCACCTCTCAAACGACGACCAGATCACCAGCACCCACCGGGGGCATGGCCACCTCGTGGCCAAGGGTGGCGACCTTGGCCGCATGTTCGCCGAGCTCTTCGGGCGCGCCACGGGCTACTGCAAGGGCAAAGGCGGCAGCATGCACATCTCCGACCTCGACCTCGGCATGCTGGGCGCAAACGGCATTGTCGGCGCGGGACCGCCGATCGCCATCGGTGCGGCCTTTTCCAATAAGTACCGTGGCACAACCAACGTCACCTGCTGTTTCTTCGGCGACGGCGCCAGCAACGAAGGCACCTTTCACGAAGCCGCGAACATGGCCGCCCTCTATCGCCTGCCGGTCGTCTTCGTTTGCGAGAACAACGGCTATGGCGAGTTCACAAGCCAGGAGCGCCACCAGGCAATCCACGACGTTGCTGACCGCGCTCCCGGCTACGGCATGCCCGGGATCGTCGTAGATGGCATGGATGCCATCGCCGTCTACGAGGCAGCCGGCGAAGCCATCGCCCGCGCGCGGCGAGGTGAAGGGCCGTCCCTCCTGGAATGCAAGACCTACCGCTTCCTCGATCACGTCGGCGTGCGCGGCATGGGTGTCGTCTACCGCACCGACGACGAGGTGGTTGAGTGGCGCAGGCGCGACCCCATCGTCCTGCTGGAAGAGCGGCTCGCCGGCGCCGGGCTCCTCCCGGCGGAAGAAGCCGCGGCCGTGCGCGAACGTGTCCTCGGCCAGGTAAAGGCTGCCATTGCATATGCCGAGTCGAGTCCGCATCCCGATCCCTCGGCACTGCTCCAGGACGTCTACACCCTCGCCACGGATGCACCACGATGACCACGACCGAAGCGCCTGCCGCTCGCCAGCTCCCCTACGTGCTCGCAATCACGGAAGCGCTCGCCCAGTCGATGCGGAGCGACCCCAACGTCTTCCTCGCGGGCGAGGACGTAGCCCTTTACGGCGGGGTGTTCGGTACCTCGCGGGGTCTCCTCAATGAGTTCGGCCCTCAGCGTGTGATCGACACGCCCATCTCCGAATCGGGGATCGCGGGACTGGCCGTCGGCGCCGCTGCCACCGGCCTGCGTCCCATCATCGAGATCATGTTCATGGACTTCGTCACCGTCTGCATGGACGAAATAGTGAACCAGGCAGCCAAGATGAAGTACATGTTCGGAGGCAAGGCCAGCCTGCCCATCACCATCCGCACCATGGCCGGCGGGGGCATGTCGATGGCCGCCCAGCACTCGCAGAGCCTCGAGGCGTGGTTCTGCCACGTCCCCGGGCTCAAGGTCGTGATGCCCGCCACGCCCTACGACGCCAAGGGCCTGCTCATCGCCGCCATCCGCGACGACAACCCCGTCCTCGTCATCGAGAGCAAGCTCTCGCTCGGCCTCACCGGCGAGGTGCCCGAAGAGATGTACGAGGTGCCCATTGGCCGCGCCCGGGTTGCGCGCGAGGGCGCCAACTTCACGATCGTCGCCATAGGACGAATGCTCGGCGAGGCCCTCAAGGCCGCCGACGAGCTCGCCGCCGATGGCCTCGATGTCGAGGTCATCGACCCGCGCTCGCTCCAGCCTCTCGATACGGAGACCATCGTGACCTCCGTGCGCAAGACCCATCGTGCGCTCGTTGTCCATGAGGCCGTGCGCTTTGGGGGCATCGGCGCGGAAATCGCCGCGCAGGTGCAGGAGGAGGCGTTCGACTACCTCGATGCCCCCGTCGGACGGGTGGGGGCGCCCTTTGCACCCGTCCCCTTCAGCCCGGTGCTCGAAGCCGAATACATCCCAAACGCCGCGCGCATCGCTGCTGAGGCCCGCCGCGTCATTGGAAAGGCGGTCTAGCCGCACATGGCGGCCGCCCCCATCGGTATCATCGCTAACCCGGCCTCGGGAAAGGATATCCGGCGGCTCGTCACCCATGCCTCGGTCTTCGACAACCAGGAGAAGCGGAGCATCGTGCGGCGCGCCATCCTCGGCGCCGTGGCCGCGGGCGCCGACCGCTTTTTCTTTATGCCCGACCCGCACCTCATCGTCGAACAGGCCCTCGAAGGCCTCGGTGTTGAAGCGGCCTTTGAACCGGTCGAATCCCCCCGCACGGGCAGCGCCATCGATACCACCCGCTCGGCCGCGCTCATGCGCGAGGCCGGGTGTGCGCCCGTCATCACCCTGGGCGGCGATGGCACGAACCGGGCGGCCGCGAAGGCATGGCGCGACATCCCCCTCGTGGCCATCTCCACCGGCACCAACAACGTCTTTCCCCGGATGATGGAGGCTACGATCGCAGGCGCCGCCGCGGGCCTGGTGGCCTCGGGCGCCATTGCCCTCGACGATGTCGCACAGCAGGCCAAGACCGTTCATGTCCGGGTGGAAGGCGGACCGGAGGACCTCGCGCTTATCGACGCCGTTCTCCTCGACGAGCCCTTTGTTGGGGCGAAGGCGGTCTGGCAGCCCACGCGTCTGCGCACGCTCGTCCTGGCACGCGCCGAACCGGCTGCTGTGGGCCTCTCGGCCATCGGAGGCCTTCTTGCGCCCGTTTCCGTGCGTGAGGACGCGGGCCTGCTGGTCCACGCGGGCGTAGGCGGTGACGAGCTGCTGGCACCCATTGCTCCCGGGCTCTTTGAGCCTGTCCCGATCGTCTCCTGCCGCCGCCTGGCCCTGGGCGAAGCGGTGGAGTTCGAAGGGCCGGGGGTCATCGCCCTCGATGGGGAGCGCGAGATCACCCTGCATCGCGGGCAGCGGGCGCAGCTGAGCGTCCTGCGCGATGGCCCCTTCGTAATCGACGTTGCCCGCACTCTGAGCCTTGCCGCCTGCCGCGGGCTCTTCCGCCTGTCGCCCGATGGGGGTACCGATGCCCGTTGAAGTGCTTGTCCCCAAGCTCGGAATGACGATGACCGAGGGAACTGTCGCAGAATGGCACAGGCCCGACGGTGCTGAAGTCCGCAAGGGCGACCGCATCTACCGCCTTGAGACGGAGAAAATCGAGTTCGAAGTTGAGGCCGAAGCCGATGGTGTGCTTCGTTACCTGGTCGCGAAGGGGGCGAAGCTCCCTCCCGGCGCCGTGGTGGGCTACATCCTCGCCCCCGGCGAAGCACTGCCCGCCGGGGCCGGCGCCACGCCCACCCCGGCAGAGGTTCCCGTCACCGCCGCTTCGGTTGCACTGGCCGGAGGAGTCCCGGGCGAAGCAAGGGTAGTGGCATCGCCCATCGCCCGGCGCCTCGCCAGGGAGGCCCGCCTGGTGCTCGCCTCTATCAGCGGAACCGGCCCTGGCGGCCGCATCACCGAAGCGGACGTGCGGCGCTCCATGGCGGCGCCTTCCGCGCAGGTTCCGGCGCCACAGCCCGCGACCACGGAAGTGCTGGCCTCGCCCCTGGCGCGCGGTCTTGCCCGGGCCCTCGGCGTCGACCTGGAGCGTATCCAGGGCACCGGCCCCGGGGGGCGCATCACAAAGGAGGACGTCGAGGCTGCTGCCGCTTCGCCCTCGCGGCCAGCCCCTTCCGCCGCCGCCCCGGGCGAGGTCATCCCCCTTCGCGCAATGCGCCGCACCATCGCCCAGCGCATGCACGCCAGCCTGCAGGAGATGGCCCAGCTCACGATGGCCATGGAAGTGGGCATGAACGAGGCGATCAGGCTCCGCAACGGCCTCATCGAAGAGTGGGCCGCCGAAGGCATCCGGCCGTCGTTCACCGACCTCGTGATCAAGGCGGTTGCAAAGGCCCTGGGCCAGCACCCGCTCCTCAACGCATCGCTTTCCCCGGAAGGGATAGTCATCCATCCCGCCGTACATGTCGGCATGGCCGTGGCCTTGGACGATGGGCTGGTGGTGCCCGTCATCCGCGACGCCGGCGTCCGGCCGCTAAAGGAGATTGCGCGGGAAACCAGCCGCCTTGTCGGGGCCGCCCGCTCCGGCAGCCTGGCCATCGATGAGATGTCAGGGGGCACGTTCTCTGTCACCGCCCTGGGGATGGCCGGCATCGGCTTCTTCACCCCCATCATCAATCCGCCGAACGTGGCCATTCTCGGTGTGGGCCGCATCCACGACGCGGTCGCCTGGGAGGCCGACCGGCCGGTGCGCGTCCAGCGGATGACGCTGAGCCTCACAATCGACCACCGGGTGGTTGATGGCGCCCCGGGGGCGGCGTTCCTCGGTACCGTCCGGGACCTCCTCGAAGCCCCCTACCGGCTGCTGGTCTGATGCCCGTCTACGACCTGGCCATTCTCGGCGGGGGGCCAGCCGGGTACGCTGCCGCACTCAAGGCGGCCGAGCGCGGGGCCGCCGTCGCGCTCATCGAGGCCGGGAAGCCTGGCGGTTCCTGCGTCCACCACGCCTGCATTCCAACGAATGCCCTGCTCGGCGCGGCTGCAACCCGGGTGGACGCCCGGGAGCTCGGCATCCACGGTGTGTTCTCCGTGGGCGAAGAGTTCAACTTCGCGCGCGCTGCCGCCCGCAAGGATGCGCTCATCAGGCAGATGTCGGCCGGCATCGAGGCAGCGCTGCGGATGAGGGGCGTGACGGTCATCCCCGGACGGGCCTCGTTCACCTCCCCCCACATGCTGGCGGTGGCCACGGCCTCGGGGAACGAGCCCCTCCCGGCGGAGGCGTTCATCATCGCCACCGGCACGCGCTGGGAGGCCGGGAGCATCCCGGGCATCGACCCCGCAGCCGTTATCACTCCCGACGTGGTGCAGGGTCTGCCTGCCACTCCCCCCTCGGCCGTGGTCGTGGGTGGAGGGCCATCCGAGGGGGCGTTCGCATGCGAATACGCGGCCCTGCTCGCCATCGCCGGCGCTGAAGCCGTCCTTGCCGAGCCGGGCCCCCGTTTCCTGCCCGCGCTCGACCCGGCCGTCTCCGTTTCCGCTCGCGCGATGCTGGAGGCGCTGGGCGTGCGTGTCTTCGAAGGCGCCGCTCTTCGGGGCGAGGGCGAAAGCATCGTCATCTCCCACAGCGGAGGGGAGGCAACCGCCCCGGCCGGCCCCGTTGTCATCGCCGACCCGCGCCGGCCCTTCCTCACCTCGCTGGGCCTCGACGCGGCCGGCGTCGTCACCGAATCCGTTATCCCGGTCGACCGGTCGTGCCGCACCAGCGTTCCCCACATCTACGCCGCGGGGGACGTTACGGGCGGCGCCATGCTGAGCAACGCCGCCTCGCACATGGGCGAAGTGGCGGCCATCAACGCCACCGGCGGGAACGCCGTCGCCCGCCCCGGGTCCATCCCTCACGTGCTCTACGGCCCTCCCGGGATCGGCTGGATTGGCCTCACTGAAGATGAGGCCCGCCGTCGCGGCCACGACGTCGTGTCGGGCGTCTTCGGCCTTTCGTACAACGCCCGCGCCATCGCCCTCGGCGCCCGGGAGGGGCTGGTGAAGGTGGTGGCCGAACGCGAACTGGGCGAGGTGCTCGGCGTGCACGCCGCGGGGCCGTCGGTGAGCGAAATCATGGCCGTCGCCACCGCGGTCATGCAGGCCGAAGCGACCGTTTACGACCTTGCCGCCATGGTGCACTGGCACCCGTCCGTCGCCGAGGGCCTCGCCGAAGCGGCGCGCCGCGCGATTGGGCCGCCCGCGGGAGAGTAGCTCCGCCCGCGCGGTTAGCCGGCGGCTGCGCCCTGCCAGAGGAGGGCATGGAGCGTGTGGTCTCCCGCCAAACCCTTGAGCGCCACGGGCGCGCGGGCCTCGAAGGCGAACTCGCCGCTTGATGCCACCAGCTCGCGCAGCAGCCCCGAGACCAGCACCTCGCCGCCCTTCGCCTGCCCGGCGATGCGCGAAGCGAGGACCACGTGCGTGCCGAAGAAGTCGTTGCCCTGCCTCACCGGCTCGCCGGTATGGAGGCCCACCCGCACCCTCACCGGGAAGGATTGAGGACCGGGGTCTGAGGCCCGGGAGTCCCCATGAGCCTCTTGCGAGGACGGGGTGGTGGCAGCCAGCTGCCTGCCGGTGATGGCCTCCTGGATGGCGCGGGCGCAGCGAAGTGCGTCGCGGGCGGAGCGGAAGGCGGCCATGAAGGCGTCGCCCTCGGTCTTCACCTCGAAGCCCCGGTGCTCTGCGAGGCAGGCGCGGATGAGGCGGTTGTGCTCGGCCAGGAGCGCCATCCAGCGATCGTCGCCGAGGGCCACATTGAGGGCGGTCGAGCCCTCGATGTCGGTGAACATGATCGTCACCGTGCCGTCGGGAGCGGTGTGCCCGCTGAGGTCGGGGCGCTCGGCCTGCACCGATTCGCTGACGGCGACGATGGACGAGCGCACACCGGTGCTGGTGATGCCCTGCAGGCGGAGCTTGAGGGCAAGGGCCCGGTCACGCCAGCGGTTGGCGCCAGCGCGGGAGGTGACGGCGATCACCTCGTCGATGGCCGCCGCGGCCCCGGGCCGGCCGAGCTCCACGAGGAGGCGGGCGCGCTCGCAGGCGGCGCCCGTCCAGTAGAACAGCGACGGGCGGTAGAGCTCGACGGCCTCATCGTAATGTTCGAGGGCTTCCCCGGGCCGCCCGAGGGCTTCGTCGGCCAGCCCCTTTACAACCTCGATCGCCGGGAAGGCGCCCCGCCGCCACGACTCGCCGGCACGCTGCTCGTCGTGCCAGGCGGCGATCCGCGCACGGTCGCCGGAGGCAATCGCCACCAGCCCGCGCGAGGACTGGATGAGGCGATCGTTCCCGAGAACGCGTACGGGGATAGCCTCGTACTCCGCGCAGAGCCGGGCGGCCGCCTGGCGCGACTCCGCGGAGCCCGTCGCCCACCACCAGGCCGCATGAGACACCGTTCCCCAGAGGAGGAAGGTGACCATCCTGGCCGGTCCCTGGAGTTCCCGGTCCAGCCGGTCCAGGGTCTCCAGGGCCGCGGCTGCTTCCCCATCGTCGCCCGACACCAGGGCGAAGAAGAAGCCCGTGGAGGCGATTCGCGGGTCGAGGGGCGCGAGGCCGAGCGCACGCTCAAGCGCCTCCCGGTTCGCGGGTCCACCGCTCGCCAGGCGGGCATGCGCCTCGAACCAGGCCGCGTCGACGATGAGTCGGCTCAGCCCGGTTCTCTCGGCCGCGGCCCTCCCCTTCGTCGCGTGCTCAAGCGCCCGGGCGAGGTCGAGGTCGTGCGTCAGGTGTCCGAGCGCTGCCATGGTGTGGGCGCTGGCCGAAGCGGCGAGGTCGCCCAGCTCGTCAGCCAGCGCGGCTGCGCGCACGTGGTCCGGAAGCCCCAGGTGCCCGTTGAAATCGAGGACAGTCGCCCGCACACGGGAGGCTGTGAGCTCGAGGCGCCGGTCACCGGTGGCCCCGGCAATCGCGAAGGCGGCGTCGAGGTGGCGAAAAGCCTCATCCGTCTCGCCGCTGACGCCGAGATGGTAACCCAGGGCTGCTTCGAGGCTGCCGCGGGCCACGCTCCCCCCAGGTTGAAGGGCGATCGCCTCGAGGAGCATGCCCCTGAGCCGGGCACTCCCAATGAGGTTCCCGGATGCAAACTCTGCGACTCTGCCCGCCCGGGTGCTCTCGCGGGCGTCGGCATAGGTGCGGAAGGCCTGCGAGAGCGCCCGGAACGCCTCGCGCGGGTGCTGTCCCATGGCGGCGTAGGCCCGGCCGAGCCCTTCGTTGAGCTCCGCTTCTTGCAGCGGCTCCAGCCCGCCCGCCGGTTCTGCCTGTTCGAGGGCATGGGTGAAGTGGGTGACCGCCTCGTCCCAGGCCAGCCGTCCAAGCGCTTCCTCCCCCGCCAGGCGCGAGTAACGTAGCGCCTTCGCCGCGTGCTCCCGGTACAGCGCCGCGCTCTCGACGAAGTGCCCCGCCAGGCGTGCTGCCTGCTCCTCGGCGCGCTGCCCGTAGCGCTGCTCAAGCGCCTCCCCTATCTGCCCGTGCAGGCGCACCCGCCGGGTCGTCGATAGCTCCTCAAGCAGCGTCTCCTGCATGAGCGCGTGCGTGAACCAGTAGCGGCCGGCGCCCTCCCGCTCCTCGATCACCCGCGCTCCCAGGCCCTCTTCGATAAGCCTCAGCACCGTCTCCTGGTCGTGGCCCGACACCAGTTGCAGCGTTTCGAAAGCGAACTCGCGGCCCGCCACCGCCGCCACCTTGAGGAGTTCGTTCGCCTCCTTGCTCAGGCGGTCGAGCCTCCGCCCCAGCGCCTCCTTCACGCCTTCGGGCAGGCGAATGTCGGAGACGGACTCCTTCGTCAGGGTCCCCTCCTCGGTCATGAGGTTCACGACTTCGGCGAGGAAGAAGGGATTTCCCTCGGTCTCCTCGTAGATGCGTGCCACCAGGGAGGGCGATGGCGTCGCATTCGCGGCGGCGGCGATATAGCTCCGCACCTCGGCCCTGGCCAGGCCACGCAGGTTCACCCGCTCGAAGGCGCCCTCCCGGTTGAGCTCGGCGAGCGTCTCGGAGAGCGGATGCGTCCGCACCAGGTCCGTATCGCGGTAGGTGCCGAGCACCAGCGCGCGCATGTGGCTCAGGTCGCGGGCGAAGTGCTGGAGGAGCTTGAGGGTGGGCCGGTCGGCCCAGTGCAGGTCATCGAGGACGACGACCACGGCGTTGCGGTTTGCTGCCGAGGCGAGGAAGCGGCTGTAGGCGTCGAAGAGCCGGAACTGAGCGTGCTCGGGATCGTCCTCCTGGCGCGGCTCGCTGAAGCCGGGCATCTCCCTCAGCTCCGGGAAGAGCCGCACCAGACCCCAGCCCGAGGCGCTCATCTCCTGGCGCAGGGCCGTGGCGCCGGTGGACCCGGCGTAGGACCTTCCCACCTGTACCCACGGCCAGAAGGGCGGCGCCCCGCCCGTCTCGTGGGTCCTCCCCCAGAGGACCTGGGCCCCGCGCATGCGCGCGTAGCTCTCGAGCTCCTGGGCGGTGCGCGTCTTGCCGATGCCCGGCTCGCCCGTCAGCATCACCACCCCGCCCCGGCCGGCGAAGGCCTCATCGAAGGCCTTGCGGAGCCGTTCCAGCTCCTTTGTCCTGCCCACAAACACCCCCCTGGCGAGCCGGGCGAGCGGGCTGGCGTCGCTGTGGCGGGTCGATTTCTCATCGGGGTCGATTGGCTCCAGTGCTTCCAGGGCCGCCGTCGCCGAAGCAGGGCGTTTGGCCGGGTCCTTCTCCAGCAGCGAAAGGATGAGTGCCTCCAGTGGTGGCGGGCAGTGCTCGGTGTGCCACGATGGCGCCACCGGGGGCGTGTTGAGGTGCTGGGAGATGACCGCCGTCGCCTCGCCCCCGAACGGTGGGGCGCCCGTCACCAGCTCGTAGAGAAAGCAGCCGAGCGCGTACAGGTCGCTCGCAGGGGTGACCTCGCCGCCCAGGGCCTGCTCGGGGGCCATGTAGGCGACCGTCCCGAGGAGCATCCCATGCTGAGTCAGCCGCGACCTGTCCGTGTCGGCGGCAAGGCCGAGGTCGCCGAGCTTCGCCTGTCCGTCGGCCGCGAGGAACACGTTGGCGGGCTTCAGGTCGCGGTGGACGAATCCCGCCTTGTGGATGGCCTCCAGGGCCCGGCAGACGTCCATGGCGATGGCGATAGCCCGGCGCAGATCCAGGGGCCCATCCTGCTCGCGCAGGAGCCCGGCGACGTCGCCGCCGGGGATGTATTCCTGCACCAGGTAGATGCTGCCGCCATCCTCCCCAACATCGAAGATCGAGACCAGGTTGGGGTGGGCGCCGAGCCGCCCCATGGCGCGCGCTTCGCGGGCGAGCCGCTCGCGGTCCAGCGCGCCCAGGTTGAGGGCATCGATGGAGGCGAAGGCAACGTCCCGCCCCAGGCGTTCGTCATGGGCAAGGAAGACACGCTTGCGGGCGCCCTGGCCGAGCAGGCGCAGCGGGCGGTAGCGGCCCGCAGCGAAAGAGGCGGGCAGGGGGCCCGCGCGAGGGGACGCCGCCGCGGGAGCGGGCTCGTTGAGCGAGACCGTCGCCACCGATGAACCGCTGCCGGGCTCACTGCCAGCGGCGGCGCCGTTGGCCTCCGCCATTTTCAGGAAGGCAAGCGCATCGCCATTGTCCGCGTCGATTGCGAGGACGGCGCGCGCCTTTTCCGTCACGACGCCCCACTCACCCGCCGAGGCGGCGAGATCAGCCTCATCGAGGAACGCGTCGATGCGCCGCTGGATGCGCTCGCTTACCACTTCGGGCGGATTCTAATTTTGCGTCGCCACCATTACCAGAGCCTGTCACAGGCCACCGGGGCGTCTGCGCGAAGACCCGCCCCCTACCATCGCCAGCGAACGGTTCCTGGCGCGGCTGGAGGGATTCGAACCCCCGACCCTCTGTTCCGAAGTTCGAAATAGGGGGTCGACGGGTCATCCCGGCCTTTCCCTTTGTGAAGGCTGACATCCCACCTAGTGAATCTACACTCGACGTAAAGTCAGTCCTGAAGCAATGCTTGCTGACGGCTTGTCCCGAGCCGTCCCACGCCGTTTTCTGGCGTTTTGCTGCAGTCTTGCTGCAGCGTTTCTGCATTGCGGGACCCGCTGAGGTGCGCCGCGCTCCGGGGGTGCCTTCCGGGGGTGAGTGGGGGGTTTGCCGGGGCCTTTGGGACACGGCGCATGGTACCCGGTGCCGGGGATTGCAAGTCCCACGCAAGAGCAGGACACCCAGTCGTGATGGCCATCAACGCATGTCGCAATGGCGGCCTAACTCGTCAGCACCTGTCGCGACGCCTTGAGTAGACTATCGCACAGTCTTCTCGGAGAGAGCGAGTGGAGCAAGTCGACCTCGCACGGATTCCTGTCTGGGCAGCCCAGTGGCCGCTGGTTCTACCGCTGTCGGCGTTCGTAATCGCGGTCAAGCTTGGGGTGGGGAGGCGCTACTGGGGGTTTGTGCCGGGCTTCAGCTCCTTCTGCGTCTTGGCTCGCTGCGGCGGTTGCGACCCACGAGGCGCGCTGGAGGCCACCGCGGAGCTCACGGTCGTGCCGGCCGGTGCAGCGGTGCTGGCTACGCAGCGGGGCGTGCGACGCACGCGCCGCTGGGACGCCGGTCAACGAGGAACGGTCCAAGCGGAAGGGAGGCCCGGTGCGGGCGCCTCCGGAATTAGACCTCATTCCGAATCTGGGGGGGGGTGGGCGTTCGATGTTCGCGCATTCAAAGAACGGGCGGGGTGACCGGCAGCTCCTGGTCGATCATCTGAGGAATGTGGCCGGCCTCGCGCACCAGCTGGCGGAACCATTCGACCGAGGAGGCCTCGCCCATCTCGCCGGCCTGCTCCACGACGTGGGAAAAGGCGACCCAGCCTGGCAGCGGTACCTGCTCGAGAGCGAGGCCGGAACCCGAGCTTCGGGAACCGGACCAGATCACAAGGCGGCGGGGGCTCTACTCGCCACTGAGGCGCAGCAGTATTTTGTCGGGTTGCTCATTCACGCCCACCACGGGGGTCTGCAGCGCCCGCGTCGCGATTTCGAGCCATGGCTCGCTGCCAGGAAGGCTCTTCCCGGGGTTCGTTCGGCCATCGACAACGTCCGGATCGCGATGCCCGAACTGGCGGATCTGCCGGATGCCTCGCCGCCGGGCTGGTTGAAGAATCCGCTTGAAGCGGAGATGTTCCTGCGCTTCCTGTTCTCGGCGCTCGTCGATGGGGATACCCTCGACACCGAGATGCACAGCCTCGCGGGCGAGAAGCCGGGGAGGGGCGCCCCAGTCGGCCCGCAGGATCTCTGGTTGCGCTTCGAGAGGTTCCTCGCGCGGGAAGAGCCGGGGCCTGACTCCACGGTGAACCGGGTGCGCCGAGACGTCTTCCTGGCGTCGGTCGCATCGGCCCGCGGTGCCCCGGGCGTATATCGCCTGACCGTTCCCACCGGGGGCGGGAAGACCCGCTCGGGGATGGCGTTCGCTCTTCGCCACGCGATCGAGCACCAGCTCAGGCGCGTAGTTGTGGCGGTCCCTTTCACGACTATTACCCAGCAGACGGCGCAGGTCTATCGCGAGATTTTCGAACGTGGATACGCAGACGCAGGGAGGATCGTGCTCGAGCACCACTCTGCTGGGACGGAGCAGGCGGACATTGACGACTTCGCTCCCGACGCCGTGTGGGCGCGCCTCTCAGCAGAGAACTGGGACGCGCCGATCGTGGTGACGACCACAGTCCAACTCTTCGAGAGCCTCTTCTCGAACCGCCGGAGCAAGGCCCGCAAGCTCCACAACCTTGCCAGGAGCGTGATTATCCTCGACGAAGCGCAGGCGCTCCCAGCGCCCCTTCTCGCCCCGACCCTGGACGGGCTCCGAGAGCTGTGCGCTCACTACGGCGCGACCGTCGTGCTCTCGACGGCCACTCAGCCTGCGTTTGATGTCGTTCCCGCATTCGCGGGGGTCCGGGCCACCGAGATCGTCCCGGAGCACGAGAACCACTTCGAGGCGCTGAAGCGGGTGCAGTTCGACTGGCACACCGGCGTCCCGCACACCTGGGAGCAAGTTGGAGGATGGGTGCGGGCAGAGCCGGCGGCGCTGGCCATCGTCAACACGAAGCGCCACGCGGCAGAGCTGCTTTCGGCGCTCGAAGACCCGGATGCGCTTCACCTCTCCACGTCTCTCTGCGGGGCCCATCGGCTCGAGACACTGGCGGAGATTCGGTCCCGGCTTCGCAATGGGCTTCCCTGCCGCGTAGTGAGCACGCAGGTCGTCGAAGCCGGTGTCGACCTCGACTTCCCCGCCGTCTTTCGCTCGCTTGGCCCGCTCGATTCGATCGTCCAGGCCGCGGGCCGTTGCAACCGCGAAGGCCTCATGCCAGAACCGGGCAAGGTCGTGGTATTTCGACCCGCAGACGACGCGATGCCTCCGGGTGTCTACCGAACCGGTGCGGACCTGGCGCAACTGGTGGCGAATGTTCCCGGGTTCGACGCCGGGGATCCCGCGGCAATCCGGAGGTACTCGTCCTTGCTGCTCGGGGGAGGAATCGATCCCGATCAGAGGGGAATCCAGAAGCTCCGGGCTGACTTCGACTTCCCGGAGGTGGCCCGGCTCTTCCGGATGATCGACGACGACACGTACGACGCCGTTGTCGAGTACCCGGCTCACGCAGTCGCCGAAATCGGCGGGCTTGTAGACCGGCTTCGCCGACACGACCCACATGTGCGGCAAATCCTGCGCCGGCTCCGGCCCCACACTGTCTCGCTTCGACGCCGGGAGGCCGAGCATCTGGTCCGCGAAGGGATGATCAGAGAGATCCTCCCCGGATTCGGGCAGTGGCACGGCCGCTATGACCCCGTGCTGGGGCTCGTTGCCGCGGACCCGGAGTTCGTGGTTTGACCGGCGGCTGGTGCGGACGAGCCGGTCGAGGACCTCCTGTGACTCCATCGTGCATGGTTCAACGATCGTTAGGAGGTAACTGATGCAAGCGACCCTGCCCCTCCTGGAAGTCAGGCTGTGGGGCGACTACGCGTGCTTCACGCGGCCGGAAATGAAGGTCGAGAGGGTGAGTTACCCGGTAATGACGCCTTCGGCCGCGCGAGGAGCCCTGGAGGCGATCTTCTGGAAGCCTCAAGTGACCTGGCACGTCCAGGAGATCGCCGTGCTCAACCCTATCCGTTTCGCCTCCATCCTGCGAAACGAGATCAACAACCGTCAGAGCGACAACAGCGCTCGTGCCTGGGTGAATTCCGGGGGCGGTTACGACGCGTCCGACTCCCGCAACCGGGCCCAGCGTCACACGCTCGCACTGCGCGATGTTGCCTACATTGTTCGGGCCCAGCTCGAACTCAGGCCGGGCGTTGCCGACGACATCGCGAAGTACCGGGACCAGTTCCGCCGCCGGGTCCGCGACGGCCGGTGCTTCGCGACGCCCTACCTGGGTTGCCGCGAGTTCAGCGCCGGCTTTGCCGAGCCAGATGGCACCGAGACCACCATCGACCGCAGTGAAGACCTGGGCCTGATGCTCCTCGACCTGGACTTCGAGCCGGGCCGCGGTGGCCAGGGGAAGCCCCGGTTCTTCCACGCACAGCTGGACCGCGGGGTCGTCCGAGTGCCCGCCCGCCTGGCGGAGGTAACCTGATGCTGCTTCAGAAGCTGAAGGATTACGCCGACGAGCGGTTGGACCTCCCGCCGTCTCTCTACGCCATGACCCCGGTCGCCTGGGTCATCGAGCTGAGCCCAGAGGGGCGGCCTCTTTCACCGCGTCCCACCTCACGGGTCGATCCATCGACAACACGAGGGAAGCGCGGCCTCGATATGCTTGCCCCAGAGGTCCAGCGGTCTAACGGTTTTCGGCCCTTGCTGCTCGCCGACAACGGCGAATACACGTTCGGCGCCTCTCGCGAACCGGAGAAGCAATCGCGGGCATCCGCAGCGCATGCCGCCTATGTGGAACTTCTCCGGGCGTGTGCTGCTGCAACCAACGCGCTCGCCGTGAGGGCCGTAGAGGGCTTCTTTGGGAACGGTGGCCGCTCTCTGCTCGACCTGGGAGATGCCTGGGACTACGGCCAGAAAGTCACCTTCCGGGTTCACCTTCCGGGCGGGGCCGTCTTCCCTATCGACCTCCCGGAGGTAAGAGCTTTCTGGGCGGCGCACAACGCACCCGGCGGCCACCGCGCCCAGTGTCACGTGTGCGGTCTGGATCAGCCGGTGCTGGATCGTCTCCAGTCGAAGGTGAAGGGGATCCGCGGCGGGCAGTCTTCGGGCACGTCCATCATCTCGGCCAACTCCGACGCCTTTGAGTCTTACGGGCTCGAGGCCTCCCTCGTTGCGCCCACCTGCGCGGGCTGCGGCGAACGCTTAACGCGAGCCATCAACGAGCTCCTGGCAGGGGAGGACACCCACGTTTTCGTTGGCGGTCGCCGCAAGGACGGCACGTGGGCCGGCATCGACTTCATCTTCTGGACGCGACGACAGTCGAGTGGGTTTGACTGGAACTCGTCTCTAGCGGACCCCAACCCGAACCAGGTTGCTGCGCTCATCGATTCTGTTCGGCGAGGGACGGCACCCGTCGAGTTCGATGACGAGGCCTTCTATGCCGCGGCCCTCAGCGGGAGCGGCGGACGCGCGGTTGTCAGGGACTGGATAGACACAACGGTCGGCGAAGTGCGGCGCCTAGTCGCCCGATGGTTCGAGTACCAGGAGATTATCGACCCGGACGGCGAGCCACACCGGCCGCTCGGCCTCCTGGCGCTGGCGTTCGGCACGGTCCGGGAGCCGGCAGATCTGCCACTCACCACACCGCGTGCCCTGTTCCATGCCGCGCTCACCGGCACGCCACTTCCCTTGTCGCTCGCGTTTGAGGCCATCCGGCGCAACCGGGCCGAACAGAACGTCGATAGGCAGCGCGCTGCCCTCATCAAGCTCGTGCTGCTCAGCCAGTCACCACCACCATCGGAGGACTATATGGTCGCCCTGGAATCCGAACACCCGTCGGTCGCCTATCAGTGCGGCCGTCTGCTCGCCGTGCTGGAGGAGATCCAGCGGGCGGCACTGCCCGGGATCAACGCCACCATCATCGACCGCTTCTTCGGGACAGCGTCCTCGGCGCCGGCGGGAGTCTTCGGGCGCCTGGTGCGGGGCTCGCAGCACCACCTGGCGAAGCTCGAGCGAGACCGCCGTGGTGCCTACGTCAGCCTCCAGCGGCGGATGGAAGAGGTTTGCGGACGCATTCCTGCCTACCCGGCCTTCCCCCGCACGCTGAACCTCGAAGAGCAGGCTCTCTTCTGTCTCGGCTACTACCACCAGCGTGCAAACGACCGGGCGGAGTTAGCCGCCAGGAGCGCCGCCACCCACCTCGACCCTACCGACGACCCGACCAAGAGCTGACCAAGGAGAATCACGATGCCAGAACTGATCAACGATCCGTCCCGCCGCCACGACTTCGTCCTGTTTTTCGATGTCCGCGATGGCAATCCGAACGGCGACCCCGACGCCGGGAACCTGCCCCGCGTGGACCCCGAGACCATGCAGGGCCTCGTCACCGACGTGGCCATCAAGCGGAAGGTGCGCGACTACGTCGACGTGGCTCGTGGCGCCGAGCCGCGCTTCAAGATCTACGTCCAGCACGGCGCCTTCCTCTCCGACGCCCGCAAGCGGGTCTTCGAGGCCGAAGCGAAGGGCGACAAGAAGGTCGACCCTTCCCGGGGTAAGGCCTGGATGTGCGCCAACTTCTTCGACGTGCGCATGTTCGGCGCCGTGATGTCGATGAAGGAGTACAACGCCGGCCAGGTCCGGGGACCCGTCCAGCTGACCTTTGCGCGGTCCATCGACCGGGTCGTACCGCTCGACCTGAGCATCGTCGGGCCGGCCCAGAACGAGAAAGACGTGAACCGCGAGGATGCCGAGGGCGGCGCCACCAACTACGGCACCATGGGCCGGAAGTCCACCGTGCCCTACGGCCTCTATCGCGCGCACGGCTTCTTCAACCCCCACTTCGCCACCAACACCGGGGCCAACGCCGAGGACCTGGAACTCCTGTGGCAGGCGCTCGAGCGAACCTGGGACCTGGACCGCTCCGCTTCGCGTGGCGAGATGGCGTGCCGGGGTCTCTACGTGTTCTCGCACGAATCGAGCCTTGGGAATGCGGCCGCGCACCGGCTCTTCGACCTGGTCAAGGTTCCGCCCAGCGCAGCGGAGGCGCCGCGCTCGTTCTCCGACTACGTGGTGACTCGCCCCGCCGACGGCGCCCTGGCCGGCATCCCCGGCGTGACCCTCACCACCGTCGTGGGGTGAGCCCCGAAGAGTGGGCAGAGGAGGGCATAACCGTGCCCATCTCTGCCCTCGAACACTTCAGCTACTGCGCCCGCCAGTGCGCGCTGATCCACGTCGAACAGACCTTCGACGAGAACGTGTTCACCGTGCGGGGAAGCCTGGCTCACGAACGCGTCGACTCGGCCCCGGCCAGCACGGCGCGCGGGGTTCGGGTCCTGCGTTCCGTCCCGCTCTGGTCGGACCGTTACGAGCTCTTCGGCCGGGCCGACGTGGTCGAACTTCACCCGGCGGGGCCGGTGCCCGTGGAGTACAAAGTGGGGCGCATCGCGGGCGGCCACGCCGCGGTCCAGCTCTGTGCGCAGGCTCTCTGCCTTGAGGAGATGCTTGGGACGACGGTGCTCGAAGGCGCGCTCTATTCGCATGCGACGCGCCGGCGAGTGGCCGTGCCAATGGATGAGGCCCTTCGGCGGCGAACCATTGGCGTCATTCGAGCGACGAGGCGGATGTTCGTGGCCCAGGAGCTTCCGCCCGCGCCGAACGACGCACGCTGTCCCAACTGCTCGCTGTTGAACGCCTGCCGGCCTGCCGTGGTTGCTGGCGCCGGCGCTGCCCGCCTGCGAGCCCACCAGGCTGCTCTCTATGTTCCCTTCTCAGGCAGTGAGGAGACGGAGTGGCCCGAATGACCGAGCTTCTCAACACCCTCTACGTCCTGACAGACGGGGCCTACCTCCAGCTCGACTCGGATACGGTGCGAGTGACTGTCGAAGGCGAAACCCGTCTTCGTGCCCCGCTTGTGCGCCTGGGGTCGATCATGGTCTTCGGCGCCGTTTCCATTAGCCCGTTCCTCATTCACCGGTGCGCCGACGACGGCCGGAGCGTTGTCTGGATGACGCGCAACGGGAGATTCAAAGCACGCGTGGAAGGGAGCACCCGTGGCAACGTGCTCCTGCGCCGGTCGCAGCACCTGGCACTCGACCTGCCGGGGTCGCCCGCGCGCATTGCCCGCCAGTTCGTGGCCGCCAAGGTGCAGAACAGCAGGCAGGTACTTGCCCGCGGTGCACGCGAAACCGTTGGCGAAAGTGCCGCGGAACTACACGCCGCAACGGACCGGCTGGGCGGCATCCTCCTTCGGCTACGCGAACTGGAGGGGCTCGACCTCGTTCGCGGCGCCGAGGGGGAGGCAGCGAAGACCTACTTCAGCGTCTTCGGACACCTGGTCCGCACGGGCGAGGCGTTCGTGCCCGACGGGCGTTCGCGGCGGCCGCCACGCGACCGCGCCAATGCACTCCTGTCCTTCCTCTATGCCCTGGTGCGCCAGGAGTGTGTCTCGGCCCTGGAGGGCGTGGGCCTCGACCCACAGGTGGGGTACCTCCACGCGCTCCGGCCCGGGCGCCCGGCGCTGGCGCTCGACCTGATGGAGGAGTTCCGGCCACTCATCGCCGACCGCCTCGCCCTAACGCTGGTGAACCGGCGGCAGCTGGCGGAGTCGCACTTCGAGGAATCTACGGGCGGCGCAGTTCGGCTAAACGACGAGGGGCGCCGGACGGTGCTGACCGCCTACCAGGAGCGGAAGAAACGCGAAGTGCCACATCGCCTGCTCCAGCAGAAGGTCCCCATCGGCCTGTTGCCGCACGTGCAGGCTCGCCTGCTAGCGAGGCATCTGCGCGGCGACATTCCCCACTACCCGGCGTTTCTCGCACGCTAACAACGGAGGATGGATGGAACTGCTTGTTATCTACGACGTTTCGACCGACACCACCGCCGGCGAGGCCCGGCTGAGGCGCGTGGCGAAAGTCTGCCAGGCATACGGCCAACGGGTGCAGAAGTCCGTCTTCGAGTGCGTGCTGGCTCCCGAGCAGGTGGAGTTGCTGCGGCATCGTCTGCTCAAGGAGATTGACCCGGCGAAGGATAGCCTGCGGGTCTATCGCCTGCGCGAGCCGCACCAGCGGTACACTTTCATTGCCGGGCAGCGCCCCCAGTTCGACATCCGGGGTCCACTCGTGCTGTAGGACCGGGTTGCGAACCCCAGGCGATCCGCGTCCAGGCTCGTGGTTCGCGGCGATCTTTCCGCGAAAAACGGAGGCAAAGGACCATCCTGGCATCGAATCGGGGGCAAACGTTCGGCGGAGGTGACAAGAACGGGGGGATTTGCGAACATTTGGTACCGTCGCACCCGCCCTACGGGGCGGGTGAGGATTGAAACTCTTGCGGCGTCTCCCCCCGGCTTGCCACGTTCCACGTCGCACCCGCCCTACGGGGCGGGTGAGGATTGAAACGTAATCTCCGGCTCGGCAACCGTCCACGCCTCCGGCGTCGCACCCGCCCTACGGGGCGGGTGAGGATTGAAACAAGATCAACGCGCTCGCGGAGTCGTTTGGGCGCTGGTCGCACCCGCCCTACGGGGCGGGTGAGGATTGAAACGTCTCCGCCTTCATGAGCGCGTTCGCCAGCCCCTCGGTCGCACCCGCCCTACGGGGCGGGTGAGGATTGAAACCCAATGGCGGCGAGGTGTGAACCTGTCGCGGCCAGTCGCACCCGCCCTACGGGGCGGGTGAGGATTGAAACCAGGTGCGCCACCAGCGAGTACCAGCCATCGTCGTGGTGTCGCACCCGCCCTACGGGGCGGGTGAGGATTGAAACGTCATCGGGTAGCCGCTGGGGGTGTATTGCACCGTCGCACCCGCCCTACGGGGCGGGTGAGGATTGAAACGCCCGCAGGTTGTTGGCCAACTGCACAAGCTGTACGGTCGCACCCGCCCTACGGGGCGGGTGAGGATTGAAACGGCGATCATCGCCGCCTTGAGCGCCTCCGCATCGGCGTGTCGCACCCGCCCTACGGGGCGGGTGAGGATTGAAACGTGGGCGGGGCGGCGGGGCCGGAACCTACTCGCTGGTCGCACCCGCCCTACGGGGCGGGTGAGGATTGAAACCGGTGACTCTATCGGTCCCTGGACCGGCAACGCCGGGTCGCACCCGCCCCACGGGGCGGGTGAGGATTGAAACCCCCTGCCTACCGTCAGCGAGATGTCTCGCTGGTCGCACCCGCCCTACGGGGCGGGTGAGGATTGAAACTGGGCGTCACCGGTCAGCCTCGCGGTGGACTACGTCGCACCCGCCCTACGGGGCGGGTGAGGATTGAAACATCGGTCGGTAGCCTTGGAACGTGGCGCTCATGCGTGGTCGCACCCGCCCTACGGGGCGGGTGAGGATTGAAACCGCGCGTAGAGCACGCACGTGTCGGACGGGTCGTCGCACCCGCCCTACGGGGCGGGTGAGGATTGAAACCGGTCACGGCACCTCGCGGGGTGTCAGGGGATGTGGTCGCACCCGCCCTACGGGGCGGGTGCCACCGCTCAGCCTGTCCTGGCCTGCCCAGTTTGCGGCAGCAGCGGGCGGCGTGGGG